>JACCEA011366789.1_pt1 | contig 15652 bp, 5 predicted proteins | sample 7449851 | NCBI WGS metagenome assembly JACCEA01 (sample SAMN15323453, study PRJNA562643) | freshwater metagenome | isolation source: river surface water | place: USA:Blue River Watershed | collected 2017-08-18 | reverse complement strand
GTGTCAGTGGCTCGGGCAAGTCGACCTTGGCGTTTGATATTTTGTTCAACGAAGGCCAGCGCCGTTATTTGGAAAGCCTGAACGCCTACGCCCGTTCTATCGTCCAGCCCGCGGGGCGGCCCGAAGTGGATGCGGTGTATGGCATTCCGCCGACGGTGGCCATTGAGCAAAGGTTGTCGCGCGGTGGCCGCAAATCGACCGTGGGCACGACCACCGAGGTGTGGCACTTTTTGCGTTTGCTGTATGTGAAGCTGGGCATTCAACACTGCGTGCACGACAGCATGCCGGTGCAACCCCAAACGCCCGACAGCATCGTGGCGCAACTGATGACGCAATTCCGTGGCCAGCACATTGGCTTGCTGGCGCCGCTGGTGAGCAACCGCAAAGGCGTTTACACCGAGCTGGCCGACTGGGCGCGCCCTCGTGGCTTCACCCATTTGCGGGTCGATGGCGACTTTTTGCCAACCCAAGGCTTCCCGCGCATTGACCGCTTCAAAGAGCACAACATCGAATTGCCCGTGGCCAGTCTCGATGTGTCACCTGCACAAGAGACCGCTTTGCGACAGGCGCTTGCGCAGGCCCTCGAGCACGGCAAAGGCGTGGTGCATGTGTTGAGCGATTTGGGTGATTTGCGCGAAGCGATGTTCCACGGCACATCGACCGCGCGCATTGGTCAGCAACGGGTGTTTTCAACCTTGCGCGCGTGTCCACAGTGCGCCACTTCGTATGCCGAACTCGATCCGCGCTTGTTCTCCTACAACAGCAAGCATGGCTGGTGCCCGGATTGCGTGGGCACGGGCGTCAAGTTGAGCAAAGACGAACGCAAAGTGTTTGACGACTCGGTGCAAGACGACAAGGACAAAGGGCGCGAGCAAACGTTTGCCGAGCCAGAAATCGAAGACTTGGCCGATGTGGTGTGTCCCACTTGCGAGGGCACACGCTTGAACGCCACGGCTCGCGCAGTGCGCCTTGGCGCTGCGCCGGGACAGGGCTGGCGCATCACCGACATTGCCAGTTTGTCGGTGACCGAGGTGCGGCATTGGATTGAAAAGCTGAGCCTGACGGGTCGCGATGCTGAAATTGCGCGTGATCTGGTGCCAGAAATCAAGAGCCGACTTGAGTTTCTCGAAGAGGTGGGTTTGGGCTACCTCACGCTGGACCGTGGCGCGCCGACCTTGTCGGGCGGCGAGGCCCAGCGCATTCGCTTGGCCGCCCAGTTGGGCAGCAATTTGCAAGGGGTGTGCTATGTGCTGGATGAGCCCACGATTGGCCTGCATGCGCGCGACAACCAGATTTTGTTGAACGCCCTGCACAAACTCGGCGAGAAGGGCAACACCTTGGTGGTGGTCGAGCACGACGAGGACACCATTCGCCGAGCCGATCACATCATCGACATTGGCCCGAGTGCTGGCAAGCGCGGTGGCCGCTTGGTGGCGCAAGGCGCGGTGGCTGATATCACGGCGTCTGCAGATTCGCAAACCGGGCGGTATTTATTGCATGCGATGAAACACCCCATGCAGTTGCGCAGGGTGGTGGATGCTTCTGCGCGGGGCGGTGGCGCGGGCGCCTCATATGGCGGGGGTACGCCAAAATCGGCGCCCACGCCACCACCCCGCGCAGAAGTAGCGGAAACGGTGGGTGCGGATCTGCAATGGCTCACCCTCACCGGTGCCAACCTGCACAACCTTCGCCAGGTCGATGTGCAAGTGCCTCTCAAACGTTTGGTGGCTGTCACGGGCGTGAGTGGTTCCGGCAAATCCACCTTGGCCCGTGATGTGTTGTTGACCAACGTGCAGGCGCTGGTCAGCCAGCGATCCACCTTTGCAGGACGCACCGCGCAAGATGCCGGCCAACGCGTGGCCTTGACGGCGTGCAGCGATGTGCAAGGCTTTGAGACGATTGACCGGGTGCTGGAAGTCGACCAAACGCCGATTGGCAAAACGCCGCGTTCGTGCCCGGCGACCTACATTGGTTTCTGGGACACCATTCGCAAATTGTTTGCCGAAACCCTGGAGGCCAAAGCCCGAGGTTATGCCGCTGGACGCTTCAGCTTCAACACCGGCGAGGGGCGTTGCCCCAGTTGCGAAGGGCAGGGCATGCGCACCATCGAAATGAGCTTTTTGCCCGATGTGAAAGTGCCGTGCGAGTCATGCCGTGGCGCGCGCTTCAACCCTGAAACATTGGCGGTGACTTGGCGCGGCAAAAGCATTGGCGATGTCTTGCAAATGGAAGTGGACGAAGCAGTGGACTTTTTTGCCAGCATGCCCAGCATTGCGCACCCCTTGCAATTGCTCAAGGACGTGGGCTTGGGCTATTTGACGTTGGGACAGCCATCGCCAACGCTCAGTGGCGGTGAAGCGCAGCGCATCAAGTTGGTGACTGAACTCACCAAAGTGCGCGATGACATTGGCAAGCGCGGCAACAAAGCGCCGCACACCTTGTATGTGTTGGACGAGCCCACCGTGGGCCTGCACATGGCCGATGTGGACAAGCTCATCAGCGTGTTGCACCGTTTGGTGAATGCAGGTCACAGCGTGATCGTCATCGAACACGACTTGGATGTGATTGCCGAAGCGGACTGGGTGATTGACTTGGGGCCCGAAGGTGGCAACGCCGGTGGCCGTGTAGTGGCCGCCTGCACCCCCGAAGCCTTGGTGCGCTTGGGCACCCACACCGGCGTGGCGCTAGGGCCGGTGTTGGCGCGGGATTGAGGGACTGCGGCCTTGGCTCATTCGGAAAATAAAATACATCTATAGAAATCTAAAAATAAATAAAGTAATAACTAAATAAACATAAATTAGATAAAATTCCTGTTTTTGAAATTCAGGAATTGTTTTGAAATCCTTTGTGGCATGCTTGTCTGCGTTCGGCTTGGGCTGCTCTAGTGTGAGTGCCCAAACGGCCAACGACTTGCAGCAACGCTCACAAGATCAAGAGCGACGCGCCCAAGAGGCCTTAGAGCAAATCCAAAAAGCCATCACAACGCCTGATGTGCGCTTGCAAAAAGAAGCGAGCAGCCCAGCAAGTCGGCGCCTGGCAGACGAAGCACCCTGTTTCCCGATCCAAGAATTGGCATTGCCCACCGAGTCCATGCCACAGTGGTCTTGGCTTCTGGGTCATGCCGACGGGCACACCACACTGGACAAGCCAGACCCAGTGCAAGGTCGTTGCATCGGCGCACAGGGTGTTCAAACTGTCATCGACCGTCTGCAAAACGCCCTCATTGCCCGGGGCTTCGTGACCAGCCGCATTCTGGCTGGACCCCAAAATCTGCAAACTGGTCAACTGACCCTTCAAGTCTTACCAGGCCGCATCCAAGAGGTGCGCTGGGCCAATGGTTCTGGGCAGCGTGGTAGTCGATGGAACATCGTGCCTGTGAAGTCGGGCGATGTCTTGAACCTCAGAGACATCGAGCAAGCCCTTGAAAACTACAAGCGTGTGCCCACCGCAGAGGCCGACATCGACATTGAACCGGCAAAAGAGCCTGGCTATTCCAACTTGGTCATCCGATATGGGCAAGCGCTGCCATTTCGACTCAGTGCTGGCATGGACGACAGCGGCTCACGCAGCACAGGCAAGCTGCAGGGCAACGCCACCCTCAGTTATGACAACTGGTGGACATTGAGCGATTTGTTTTATGTCTATTTATCTAGTGATTTGGGCGCTCACGATCCAGGTCATCGAGGTACCAGAAGCATGGCTACTCATTACAGCGTGCCATTTGGTTACTGGTTGGTTTCATTCAACGCCAGTAGAAACAGGTACTTTCAAACAGTAGCAGGTGCAACGCAAGACTATCTTTACAGTGGAAATAGTCGTCAACAGGACATCAAACTCACCCAGCTTTTTGCCAGAGATGCATTCAGCAAAACCAGTTGGAGCGTCAAGGCTTTTGCTCGCCAATCAGAGAACTTCATCGATGACACAGAGGTCGAAGTCCAACGTCGCCGAGTGGGTGGCTATGAGCTTGGCTTGCAGCACAAAGCGCAGTGGGGCCAGTTGGGGTTAGACGGGGCGCTTGCCTACAAAAGAGGCATCAAAGCATTTGGAGCCAATGACGCGCCAGAAGAGCTGTTTGGAGAGGGCACGCACCAGTTCAAGCTTTGGACAGCCGATTTGCAATGGCAAATCCCGTTTTCGATGGCTGGGCAAAGTTGGAATTACCAAGGCAATTGGCGGTGGCAAAACAACCAAACACCTCTAACGCCCCAAGATCGATTCAGTATTGGTGGGCGCTATACCGTTCGAGGCTTCGATGGGGAAAGTAGTCTGGCCGGTGAAAGCGGGTGGCTGGTCCGCAATGAACTGAGCACAGCGATCGCACAAACAGGGCACAGGCTCTACCTTGCTCTTGATCACGGGCATGTGTCTGGCTTGAGTGCTCAAAACTTGTTGGGGAAAAGCTTGACAGGTGTTGTGTTGGGCTTGAAGGGCAAAGTTGGCGCATTGCAATACGACGTATTTGCTGGCACGCCTGTTAAAAAACCACAAGGTTTCCGAACCGCCAACACGACATCAGGCATCAGTTTCTCAGCGTATTTCTGATTGTTTGAAATGAAATATCTCATTCATGCGCCGGGACTGGGTCATATGTGTATGGAGTCTGCTGCCGCATTGGGCGCGGCTGTTTGGCTGGCCATTCAGTCACCCAGGGTCAAAGACATGGCTGTCCACCAACTCAATCAAGTGCTGTTGCAACCGCAAGCGGCCGGATGCCATGTGCTGATTGCCGGCGAGGACGCACAAGGCGGCTGGACCCCCTGTGTGTGGTTGGCTTATGCACAGATGAATGCGCAGTTTGAGCGTGATTACATGCGAAACCCATCTTTGCCCTTGCCTGCTTCGGCATGGCAATCTGGAGACCGCTTGTGGCTACTTCATTTGTTCGCTCCAAATGGTCTGAATCCGTCGCTCAAAAAAATGCTGAAAGATTTGTTTGCCGGACGAAGTGCAAGGTACTTGAATCCGGACGCTTACCGCGTCGGCCAAAGGGTACTGATCAGCCGAGGTGCTGGCTGCTCTCGTACCGAGGCCAAACAGTACTGGCAAGAACGTTCAATATTGGCTTGATCCAAGGAGAAGAACATGAACAGAGGCAATTACCATCTTGTGTTCAACGCTGCACGGGGCTGCATCATGGCAGTCGCAGAAAGTGCTCAGCGTTGCGGCAAGAGTAGCAGCGCTTCGGCGGCAAAAGGCGCTGCAACTTTGCAAGGCGCAGGCGGTTTGCTGGCGCGCAGTTTGGGCAAACTTGGTTTGGGGGCGAGCTTGCTGACGACGGCATTGGCACAAGCGCAAATCGCCGCCGACCCTGGGGCCGCCGCCAATCAAAGACCGACCGTCTTGACGACACCCAACGGCGCACCTTTGGTCAACATCCAAACACCCAGTGCAGCAGGTGTCAGCCGCAATACGTACAAACAGTTTGATGTGAACGCCAACGGTGCAGTACTGAACAACAGCCGAACCAACGTTCAAACTCAACTCGGTGGCTGGGTGCAAGGTAATCCTTGGTTGGCGCGCGGACCCGCACGCGTCATCTTGAATGAAGTCAACAGCACCAACCCCAGTCAACTCAAAGGCTATGTGGAAGTGGCCGGTCAGCGAGCAGAGGTCATCATTGCCAATCCGGCGGGAATCCATATGGATGGCGCAGGTTTCATCAATGCCAGTCGCGCCACACTGACTACAGGCGTGCCCATTGTCAATGGCGGCAGTTTAGACGGCTACCGCGTTCAAAATGGCACCATCCGAATTGAAGGAGCAGGCTTGGATGCTCGGTTGACAGACTACACGGGCATCTTGGCTCGCGCCATTGAAGCCAATGCGCTCATCCACGGCAACGAACTCAAACTGATTACTGGCCAAAACACCATCAGTGCTGACCAGACGCTGGTCCAGACCAGCGCGGACAATCAACCCGCTGGTGTTCCCACATACGCGCTGGATGTGAGTCAACTCGGCGGCATGTATGCCGGAAAAATCACACTCATCGGCACCGAAGCGGGGCTGGGTGTGCGGCATCAGGGCATTTTGAGTGCCAGCAGTGGCGATATTGAGCTTTCCAGCAATGGGTGGCTCACGTCAACAGGCCGTATCGAAGCCGCTCAGGGCAACGTGAATATTCAGACTGCACAGCAACAAACCCACAGCGGCAGCGTCACTGCCGCAAGCGATATTGCACTGCACAGTGGTGCCGAAGGCGAGCGGGCGACATTGGACAACACTGGCAGTATTCGTGCAGGGCTTGAGATCAATCTGCGAGCCCGCAACGTGACCAACAAAGGTCAGATCAATGCGCAGCGGTTGGACGTGGCGGTGACCAACTTGGCCAACAATGGCGATATTTGGCAAAGTGGTCGCCAAGCCCTGGACGTCCAAACCGACAACTTGAACAATGCCGGTGGCGCAGCCATCGGGGCTGTTCAAAGTGCAAACTCGACTGCAGGCGCAACTACAAACACAAGTGCAGGGCCCTCACCCTCGCCAACACCATCACCCACGCCGACTCTTCCAACCAATCCCGCCACAGCTCCCGCCGCAGTCACACTGGCAGATGGATTGATCAGCGTCAGCGGAACTTTGAGCAACCAGGCACAAGGCACACTGGCTGCCGCTGGGGACTTGCATTTGCAAACCCGTGTATCACTGGCCAACTCGGGCAACATCCAGGTGCAAAGTGTGCAAGCCTTGGGCGAGCGATTTGAAAATACGGCGGGCACCGTGAATACGCCCCAATTGACTGTACAGGTTGACACAGTGGCCTTCGGTGGCGGCTCTGTGGTTGCGAACCAGGCCAATCTGACCAGTGTGGAATACGTGCAAGCCCAAGGGGCTCAGCTTTATACAAAAGATGCGTTGACATTGAACGCCCAAGATGCAAGCAATGCGGGTGAAATTCAGTCTGCGACCACGGTGCAACTGGATGTGCAAGGCGCATTGATCAACACAGGCACGATCGCTGCAGATGGCAACCTCACCATCCATGCTGCCCGAGTGAACAGCAGCGGTGTTTTGGCAGCAGGCCTGAATGCAGACGGAACCTTGAAGAGTTTCGTTGCTGAAGGTGCCAAACTGACGGTGAACACCACGGCTGAATTAAGTGCAACGGGTAAAAATCTTGTGGCTGGCGTCTTGACGCTGGAGGGCTCCCATGTCAATTTGGGCAACAGCCAAACCATGGCTCACAGCGCCGACATGACGGCTCGGGAATCATTTTCTAGCGACAACGGCAAGATCATCACCCAAGACGACATCACCCTACAGGCCAAAAGTTTGAGCAATGCAGGAGGTGTCATTTATGCAGGAAAAGACGCGCTGCTCTCGACCAGCGATGCAATGCGCAATACGGGCACATTGGCTGCAGCCCATGACCTCACCCTCAGCGCAGGCAGTCTTGACAGCAGTGGTGCGCTGATTGCCGGTCTGAATGCCGACGGTACTCTCAAAACGGTTGCCCAAGACGCTGCACGACTCCATGTCAGCAGTACCGGGGATATCAGTGCCACCGGCAAAAACCTCGCAGCTGGTTCGATGACCCTGAACGGACACCAAGTCAGCTTGAAGAGCAGCCAAAGCAGTGCTCACAGCGTCACAGTAATCGCCAGTGGTGGGCTCGATAGCCGCCAATCCAACGTGTTCAGCCAAGGCAATTTGACGCTTCAAGCTCAGGGGCAACTTGACAACGCAGCGGGTACGCTCGTCGCCAAGGATGGCCATTTGACGGTGACGGCCAACGGCATCAACAACAACGAAGGGTTGATGATCGCAGGTGCAACCATCAGCATGAATGCTCAAAACGCCCATCTCAATAACAGCAATGGAGAAATTCTGGCCCAGGATCATGTGCAACTTGCCTCTCAAGCGAGCGTCATCAACTCGGGTGGACTCATCCAATCCAATGCTGCGGTCCGTGTCAACGCCGCTGCGGTAGACAACAGTCAGACCAATGGCTCGGCACAGGGTCAAGCTACGCAAGGCATCGTCGGGCAAGACGTGACATTGAGCACTGACAGCCTCAACAACACCGATGGGCAAGTGCTCGCCACGCGGGACCTGACAGCCAGCGTGGACAGTTCGATCAGCAACACGCGTGGCTTGCTCAGCGCACAAGGCAACCTGACCCTCCAGACGCGGACGCCGACTGTGGGCGCTCCACCTGCACAACGGTCATTGACCATTGGCAACAGTGGGGGCACCATTGTGGCAAACAGTGCAACCCATCCCAGTGACAGCGCGTTGAGCATCACGGCCAAGACACTGGGGTTGGATGGCACAGTGCACAGCAGCGGTGACATGGCACTCAACCTGGTGGGGGACCACACGACACCCAATGGTTAACAAATTCGAGCCGGGCGCAACCTGAGCGTGCAACTGCATGGAGGGCGACTGGACAACGCGGGTCAATGGCAGTCAGGCCAAGACCTGAGTGTGCGTGCAGACCACATCAACAACCAAGTCACCGGCGAGTTGCTCAGTCGCGGTGTGACCACACTGGACACTGCGCAAAACAGCGCAGGCACTGTCACCAACCGAGGCTTGGTGGACGGCGCAGACACCCGAATCAACAGCCAAACCGTGGACAACGTGGGCACAGGCCGCATCTATGGCGACCGGATCGCCATTGCAGCCAATACCCTGACCAATAGAGAGGAGACGGTCAACGGTTTGACGGCCGCTGCCACCATTGCAGCCCGCGAGCGCCTGGACATTGGGGTGCAGCACCTCACCAACCGCGAAGGGGCCCTGATTTACAGCGACGGCGACATGGCCATCGGTGGCGCGTTGGATAGCCACCAACAAGCCATCATCGACGGCAGCGCCAATGCGCAAACACTGAACAACAACAGCGCCCACCTTGAAAGTGCGGGCAGCATGGCATTGGCCAGCCATGCGCTGCGCAATACCAATGAGCACCTGAGCTGGAACCTCGTCGCTCAAAGTCAAGCGCAGCGGTTGGATTACTACACATCTCAGGGCTACATCAGCAGCCAGGATGTGGGCTGGACGGCAGCAGGGCGCAGTTTCATGCTCGCATCCAGTGTGTATGGAAACCCCCAATACAAGACTTTTTATCAAGGCCTCCAGCCCTTTGTGGAAGCACACAGCCAGACCGTGGGAAGTGGCGACAACATGTCTTCCGAATACGTGCCAGACGCTTTCAACTATGGCCGAAACTCCACGATTTGGGCTGCACTGGGCATGAGCCCGCCTGCATGGGACGCCCCAGGCCCCAGGCCGCAGCAAACCTGTGATGATTTTGGCTGTACCAACATCACCGCTGCCCTGGCCCTGTGGCAAGAAAAAGCCGAACCCTGGTACGAACTCAACCGGCGCTTTGCTGCCTTCACCCAAACGGTGAATCAGCAAATGCTCAGCTACGACATCTATCGGACGTATACCGAAACCCTGCAAGACGTGCAAGTGACCCAAAGTCAGCCTGGGCGCATCAGCGTGGGGGGCAGCCTGCACCTGATGAGTGGTTCAGCACTCAATCAAGACAGCCAGATCGTGGTGGGCGCAGCCATCACGGGCCAAACTGCGGCACTGACCAACCAATCGACCAAGACGCAAGCCCCTACCCTGCGCAGTGGCACAGTTTATGACTGGGGCACAGTGGGAGAGGACTGCAACTTCTTGGGGGCCAAATGTGACCCCGAATATGGCTGGCGATCCAACGCCTATCAAGAAAATATCGCACGGGAATTGACGCTGCCAGTGCTCAGGTATGAACAAAGCACCCGCCCCGTGGGCGGCGGTTTTGCCATCAGTGCCCTCACCGCCACAGGGGCATTGCAAACCTCGGGGCGAGCCAACGCACAAGCTTCAGCCAACGCGCTCAATGGCCAAAACGCCACCACCACCACTGCAAACGGCGTGGGCAGCGGCGGGGCGTCCACATCGGCCAGCCAAGGCGCAATTGCCACCACTGGCCTAGGCCAACAAACTGCTCCTAGCCTGGTGTTGCCAGGCAGCAGCCTCTTCAAAATCGCGCCCGACAGCAACGCCCGCTACGTGGTCGAGACCGACCCCCGCTTTGCCAGCTACCGCAACTGGCTCAGCTCGGACTACATGCTCTCTGCCTTGGCCATTGACCCGGCCACCACACAAAAGCGCCTGGGCGATGGGTTTTATGAACAAAAGCTCATTCGCGAACAAGTGGCCGCCCTCACCGGCTACCGCTTTTTGGGGGACTACCGCAGCGACGAAGCGCAATACCAAGCCCTCATGAACGCAGGCACCACCTTTGCCCGCGCCCAGCAACTGCGCCCCGGCATTGCCCTGAGCGCAGCGCAAGTGGCACAACTGACCAGCGACATGGTCTGGCTGGTCACGCAAGAAGTCACGCTGCCTGACGGCAGCCGCACCAGCGCCTTGGTGCCGCAGGTCTATCTGGCCCCCAAGACGGGGGATCTGGCCGCAACGGGCGAACTGTTGGGGGGTACGGCAGGCACAGGCAGCCTCATCAGCGCCCGCGACATTCAGCTGGCCCTCAGTGGCAACATGGACAACAGCGGCACCATCGCCGGTCGGCGTCTGTTGGACATCAGCGCGCAAAACATCACCAACACTGGATTGCTGCAAGGCGAAGTGGCCCTGCTCACGGCCCGCCAAGACATCCGAATTGACGGCGGCAGCGTGGCCGCAGCCACCGCCATGACGGTCCAAGCTGGGCAAGACCTGAGCGTCACCACCACCACAGCCCGGGGCGCAGGCAGCGCGGGCAACGGCGTGTTTGCCTCAGGGCAACTTGACCGCGTGGCGGGCCTGTACGTCTCGGGCGCAGCGGGCGTCTTGCTGGCCAGCGCCGGGCGAGACCTGAACCTGACCGCCGCGCAAATCAGCAACCAAGGCACAGGCCAGACCCAACTGAGTGCGGGCAGCAACGTCAACCTGAATGCGCTGCAAACAGGCAACAGCATCGACGTCACGCACGACGCGCAAAACTACGCCCGGGTGCAACAAAGTCAAGACGTGGGCACACAAATCAGCGGTCAAGGCGCAGTCGCCCTGCAGGCCAAAACCGATCTCAACGCCAAAGCAGCGAACGTCAACGCCGGGGGGGCACTCACACTCAAGGCCACTGAAGGCAGCGTCAACATCGACGCGGGACAAAGCAGCTATGGCATCCAGACGGGCAGTCACATCAAGGCCAGCGGTTGGCTGGCCTCCACAGCGGTCACGCAAAGAAGCAACAGTCAAAGCATCACTGCCGTGGCCAGCAACCTCGAAGGCCAAAGCGTCAACATCACAGCTGGCCAAGACCTCACGGTCAAAGGCTCCAACGTGCTGGCCGACCAGAGCGTGGACTTGAACGCCGGTCGCAACGTGAGCATTGAAGCGGCGCAAAACACGCAAAGCCAAGGCGGATTCAACGAAGTGAAAAAATCAGGCCTCATGAGCTCGGGCGGCATAGGCGTGACCCTTGGCAAGCAAATTCAAAGTCTGGACCAGACAGGCCAAAGCACCAGCGCAGCGTCATCGACCATCGGGGCGATCAACGGCAACGTCACCATCAACGCAGGCGGGGCCTACACCCAAACCGGCAGTGACGTGCTCACCCCGGGCGGTGACATCGCCATCAGCGCCAAGCGCGTGGATATCACCGAAGCCCGCGAGACCGGCAGCCAAAGCACAGAGCAAAAGTTCAAGCAAAGCGGGCTGACGGTGGCCTTGAGCGGTGGCGTCATTGACACGGCACAAGCTGCCATGCAAGGCATACAAGGTGCGACCGGTGGCGGCTCAGACCGCAGCAAAGCGCTCAACGCCCTGATCGCCTACGGCAAAGGGGCAGACCTGTACGAGCAAGGCAAAGCGGTATCAGACGCTTATGACAAAAACGGTGTTCTGGGCAGCACCGGTGCTGACGGCAAGGCCAACCCTGGCGCAGCAGCGGCCAGCGGCATCAAGGTCAGCATCAGTGTGGGTAGCTCCAGCAGCCAAAGTAACAGCAACACCAGCACAAACAGGGGCGCAGGCTCCACCGTCAAGGCAGGCGGCAGCGTGAACATTCAAGCCACAGGCCAAGGGCCTGGCCAAGGCGACCTCACAGTGCAAGGCTCCAAAGTACAAGCCGCACAAAACATCACACTCAGTGCCGCCAAGGACGTGAACATCGTCGCCAGTTCGGACACCGAGACCAACCGCAGCACCAACAAGAGCAGCGCGGCCAGTGTGGGCGTGAGCTTTGGGGTGGGTGCAGGCAGCGCGGGCCTGAGTCTGGATATTGCAGCCAGCAAAGGCAAAGGCCAGGCCAACGCTGACAGCACCAGCTACACCAACAGCCAGATCGGAGCAGGCCAAAAAGTGAGCATCAGCAGCGGTGCAGACACCAACGTGGTGGGCGCCAGCGTCAAGGCAGACCAAGTCACAGCGAGCGTGGGCGGTAACTTGAACATCCAAAGTCTGCAAGACACAGCCACCAGCGCAGCCAGCCAAAAAACCACCGGTGTGGCACTGAGCATCCCGATCACGGGTGCCGGTGGCAGTGCCAGCATCAGCCAAGCCAAACAGGGCAGCAACAGCAACTATGCGTCAGTGAACGAGCAAAGCGGTATTCAGGCTGGGGATGGTGGTTTCCAAGTCAACGTCAAAGGCAACACGGACCTCAAAGGCGCAAGCATCGTCAGCACCGCCAGTGCAGACAAGAACAGTCTGAGCACAGGGACACTGACCACCAGCGACATCAGCAACAGCATGAGCGCCAGCGCCTCCAGCAGTGGTATGAGCGTGGGCACCAACATGTTGGATGGCAAATATGCATTGGCCAAAGCTATTGCAAGCAATGCGATGAACAAAGGCGCAGCCAGCCAAAGCGATGCGAGCACCACAACGACAGCCATCAGCGCCGCGCAGGTCACGGTCAACGGCAAAACCACAGACACCAGCAAAGACCAACTTACTGACAGCAATGGCAAGTCGGTGAGCACAGACACGGGCAACACCAACAGGACGTTGGCTAAAGCGGATGTGGCGGGGTTGCAGCAGCAAGCGCAGCAAAAGCAGGCGGACAACAACTTGTTGTTTAAGGCAGCGACGGCGTTTACCGACCCGGCATTCAAGGCGGCCTTCTTAGATCAAGCCAAGATGTACAAGAAAGTGACGGGAATAGACGCAGAAGGTAAGCCCACCACCCAATGGCAAGAGATGACACCCGAGGAGAAAGCCAAAATACCGCCAGGCTCTCGCGTTGCCAATAACGGTATTTTTAACGGCGGCCCGAACGACCCCAAGCCTGCACAAAACCTAGCAGAGCAAAACAGTTCTGGCGGCGTGGATTATTTGGTGCACTTCCCGCAGGCGAACAATACGGTGTCTGAACTGCTTGTTGCCGGGTACCAAAAGTTCCTTGAAGGCAACACCATGGGCCTGACCAACGCCACTCAGCAAAACGTGGACTTGTGGAGCCAGACAGGCGGCAACGTCACGCTAGATGGTCATAGCCGAGGTGGCATGACGGTGGGTAACGCGCTAGACGCTGTAAAAGACCAAGGCATCAAAGGCGGTGCAACGAATGTGAACTTGTTTGGCTCGGCTTACAACGCACAAGACGCGGCGAATACGGTCAATCAAATTACGGGCGGTACTGGGCAAGTGACATCACAGGTGCATAAGGATGACTTTGTGGGGACGGTGCTTGGAGGCAATGCTGCTACAGGCGGAACAACACCGTCGGGTAGTTCAACTTTGCAAGAGTGGATCAAGATGCTTGGAGGTGAAAGTACTGTCCACAATAACTACGGCAAAGGAAGAGATGATGACGAAGTAAAAAAATTCTGGGGTGCTACAGCGCCAACGACCGTAATTGTTAACCCCACACATCAAGTGATTCCATTATCTTTGGGAGATATAAAGTGAAATTCACTCCACGTTTTATATTCTTATGTTTTGTCATTGCTAGCGCGTGTTGGAGTTTGATTGCTTGTAGTCCATTCGGAGGCTTTCGACCACCACCTAGGTGGTGGACTTATTTTTCAGGTGATGGGGCCAGTGAGACCGAGGTAAGAGCAGCCCTTCTGGAGTGCGGTTCAAATATTCCTGGTTCCTCAGGGGAGGGTGACAAATTTTTAATGCCAGATTGGAAATATTTTCCAGAAACAGCCTTCAATCAAACTGTTCTCGTGACAGAGTGCATGAAAAATTCAGGGTTCACTTATAAAGGGCGTAGCCTTAAAAGTATGTGCGCTGGTGGTGGTGCGGACATGTACGGCAACATCAGTCCACCCGAAGATATTCCCGCTTGCAAACCAGATGCCGTCATACCAATCCGTAGTATTGAAAACCGACTCAACAGTCTTTACTGCAAGACGTATCCAAAGACCAGAGTCTGTCAGCCCAACTACGACCCTTCTACAGATCATCATTCGTGGAAGCCAGTAAATTTCAGTCCAAAATCAATATCCATTGCACCCTCGATAGACCCTACAACGAAGCTACAAAACCAAGTTCAAAAAGACAGCAATGCCCAAATGAACCAGTTGTTGCAGGGCGCAGGTGGGCGCAATTGATTTTGATCGCCAGCAAAGGCAAAGGCCAGGCCAACGCTGACAGCACCAGCTACACCAACAGCCAGATCGAAGCAGGCCAAAAAGTGAGCATCAGCAGCGGTGCAGACACCAACGTGGTGGGCGCCAGCGTCAAGGCAGACCAAGTCACAGCCAGCGTGGGCGGTAACTTGAACATCCAAAGTCTGCAAGACACAGCCACCAGCCAAGCCAGCCAAAAAACCACCGGTGTGGCACTGAGCATCCCGATCACGGGTGCCGGTGGCAGTGCCAGCATCAGCCAAGCCAAACAGGGCAGCAACAGCAACTATGCGTCAGTGAACTAGCTGGCATTCCCCCAAATCTCTAGACACTTTTCATAGCGCAGTTTGACGCCGCTGCTCGAAATCACAGGGGCAGATCTTTTCAAATAAGGTATTGCCGTCTCTGAAGCTTATGACCAAAACGGTGTTCTGGAAAACAACTGTTCAGATGTCAAAGTCAACCCTAGCGCACCAGTGACACGATGCGTCAGGATTGGCATCGGTTTGATCAGCCCACTACACCCAAACGCCAAAGCGAAGTGACCTCAGCGGCCCTTGCTGCATGCAGTGGGTCGGTGCTGTCTTGCGTTTTGGCATGCACGGGCTTCACATCCAAGCGACCCAACACCTGCAGTCCGGCATCGGCAATCCAGTCCAGCAGGGCCTCGCGTGAGCGCAGGCCCAAGTGCTCGGCCAGGTCAGACAAAATTAACCAGCCTTCGCCGCCTTGGCTGAGGTGGGGGGGCAGGCCTTGCAAAAAGCCTTTCAGCATTTGGCTGCCTTCGTCATACACCGCTTGTTCTAGTACCGAGGTGGGGCGCGCAGGCAACCACGGCGGGTTGCAAACAACCAGAGGGGCTTGCCCTTCTGGAAACAGATCGGCGTGCAGCAGTTGCACTTGGTTTTGCAGTCCCAAGCGTTGCAAATTGTCCAAGGCGCACGCTAAGGCGCGCTCAGAAACGTCGGTGCCCAGCACTTGTTTCGCGCCACGCCGCGCCAACACAGCCGACAAAACACCTGTGCCCACACCGATGTCAAACGCCAAGGGCGAGGCCTTGAAGGCGTCGGGCAAGGGGGCTTGTGCGACCAAGTCGATGTATTCGCCGCGAACGGGAGAGAACACGC
>JACCEA011915070.1_pt1 | contig 15654 bp, 11 predicted proteins | sample 7449851 | NCBI WGS metagenome assembly JACCEA01 (sample SAMN15323453, study PRJNA562643) | freshwater metagenome | isolation source: river surface water | place: USA:Blue River Watershed | collected 2017-08-18 | reverse complement strand
TCTCAATGTTCACACTCCAATATGATTAATGTTTTTGTTCGCTATCACTCTCTCAATCAATCAAGCTATCCCTGTTGTTATTTGTTGATGACAGTCATTGGTCACTAAATTATCGGGTGCACTAAATGTTTTTGACCTGAACTGTTATATAATGTTTGTGTACATGTGATGTTTGTATTTCTATTGCTTTCCCTTTTAAACTCCCTTAAAAGGACTCCTATCCCCAACGACTCCCTCTGGCGATTACTGACTTCAATGAAACTATTTTGTATTGTTAATGCATTGATAACGTTTCTCCCCCCTCACTTGTTTGCATTGAATTACAGTCCCCACTGTGGTTACTCTCCTCCACCCCTAACTTTCCCTTTCACAGTTGTGTATTGATTGTATGTGTGTGCGCATCGCACTTGCTATGGATTGTCATCCTATGCTCTTGCATTCCCTTTTACTAAAACAACACTTGTCAAACCCTGATAACTGGTAGAATGAAATTGGTTCATTGTGAGAACTCTGTTATTTTAATGTAAGGTAAATCAACAACATGACTTAATTAGGCTGTTACTTACTTGAATGAAGACAGAACTACATCTCCCCGTAAAACCTTCATCATTACTTCTTTTGCCAAACTTATCCCCTTTTGTTGAGCATGCTATTATACAACTCAATACTAATGTTCTATTTGTCGTTGAGTGATCTGCTATCGTGGTGAAGTATCTTGTGTGTTTTGTTGTTGTGTTATTGCTCTTTGTTTTAAACCCTTAAGTTCGACTGTCTTTATTGTTTCTTTTGCTTGAATGTGCATACAATTGAGTTGGTTGCCATTTGTTAGTGTGTGACTGTCAAATAATTCTGTGTCTCATCACGTAAATATATAGGTGATAGTTTTGATTGAGAGAATGTGTGTCCGTATAAAACTTTTCATGTTGGAGTGTTTGATTGGTGATGAAGAAGTGGTATAATCTCTTCTGTTAGTTTATTAAATGGTATTTTTTATAATAATATTTGCTATTAGTTAATAACATGAATTTAAGTTTGAAAGAATGATGAATGTATTTCTTATAATGACTGAATAATTTTTGAAAGAAGATAAAATGAATGAAAAGGAAGATATTAGTATTGTTTGGTTGTTGTTTTTTTTTTGCACATTCTGATATCAAATTTAATGAATGATAATGACAAAGTACCCCAATGGTACAGATAGTTAATTAGTAGTTTTTCTTCTGACAATTAATATTCTTAATGGAACTGTTTTAAACAATCAATGATTCAATTTTAAGTTTCTTTACACTCATTCATAATCAATGCTAACTAATAATAAAACAAAAACAAACTACTGGATAGATACTAGTGCGACCGTGCGTTCAGGCGGACGGCATGTGTTTTGCCTTGACACCAAAATGAAATGAAAATCTATCACAAATCAATCATACTTGAGCATTGTTGTATTCTTTGAGCCGAATCTTTGTATTTCTTGGTATTTTAATTCTGTGGAGAACAAGCTAAAATGATGTTGGATGATGGATTCTATTGATTCAACCTACCAATCGTGCATATTGTCCTTGGACTGTTGCTGTCATATTTCCAATATTCCCATTGAATTACGATATTACATTCGTTCCTATGCAATCAAACCTATTGCAAACAATGATGATATCATTACTGCTGTTGCATTGTGGTGTGATAATCCAACAACGTCCACAATGATCTATGGTTTAATAAGTGGTTGGGACACAAGTCAAGTTACCAATATGTCAGGTTTATTCACAGATATGACAGATTTCAATGAAAATATAGAATCATGGAATGTAAGCCAAGTTACAAATATGAGTAATATGTTTATGGAAGCATCATCATTCAATCAGCCATTAAACAAATGGAATGTAGAAAATGTTATGAATATGTGTGGCATGTTTCAATTAGCAAGTAAATTTAATCAACCATTAAATAATTGGAATGTTTCAAATGTTTGTAATATGATGAATATGTTTTGTGATGCTGTTGAGTTTAATCAGCCATTATATCAATGGAATGTTAGCAAGGTAATGAATATGTCAAGAATGTTTTCACGTGCATTACAATTTAATCAAAATATTAATAATTGGAATGTTGAAAAAGTTATTAAAATGTCATTTTTATTTGAAGATGCTGCATCATTCAATCAGCCATTAAATAAATGGAATGTTGGTACTGTTCAAGAGATGGAGGCAATGTTCTATGGAGCACGTGCTTTTAATCAATCGCTTGATCAATGGGACGTCAGTAATGTTCAACAAATGAGATGGATATTTTGTGATGCAACGAATTTCAATGGAGCTGTAAATACATGGAATATTTCTAAAGTAACGAGGATGACAGGAATGTTTTGTAATGCAATATCTTTCAATCAGCCTATCAATGAATGGAATACATGTAATGTTCATGTAATGGATGATTTATTTAAATGTGCATCATCATTCAACCAACCATTGTCTGAATGGAACGTTAGTAATGTGCAAACTATGTGTCATACATTCCAGCGTGCTTCATTATTCAATTATCCATTATATAGTTGGAATGTTGGAAAAGTGGTTGATATGGAGGGGTTGTTCCAAGGAGCAAAATCTTTCAATCAACCATTAGATAATTGGGACGTTCAACATGTGACAAATATGAAATATATGTTTCATAATGCTTCTGAGTTTAATCAATCTCTTGAAAATTGGTTGATACATCCGCGATGTAATACGATACATATTGGTTGTGATAGAATTAGCATCAATAAAGGTAATCAATGAATAATGTGTATAAGGTTATAGATGGAATAATTTAGAATTAAATGATAAATAGTCCCTACAAATGGAATGCAATAAAAAATACTTTCATTCTTTCCAAACATTCTCATTCTATCTATGAACAATAAAATATACATTCTTTGGTTAATCACTGCCACTAGTAAGAGCAGCTTCAGATAAACGTTGCCTCTTTTTCAATAAATCACGTTGTCTTTGTTGCCTTAATTGTTGATTAAAAGTATCTTCTGACCATCTTTTATTAACACAAAAATCATATAATGACCAAAGTACGACAGTTTGTCCAACTGCAGTAAAACGACTTTCAGCTAATAGTGGAAGTCGTTTTGGTCCCTTGTTTGTACTCAGTCCCTCTTCAATATATTTATCCTCACGTTGACGTTTGACAGCTTTAGCATAGTGAATACTACAAACATCTTTTCTTCCAGAAGTAAAGCAACAGTCAAAACACATTCTGTAAAGAGTTGATATTTAGAAAAGAGAACAGTTGTAATAGACAATGCTTACCCATGAGTACATCCTTCCGTTGGTTTTCTCTTACAAGCTTCACCTTGACAACCAGTAGGACAATTTGCTCCACTACTGCTAGAGGCGGGTTGACTATCATCAGCCGCTTGACTTTGACTTGGTTCGGAATCTTTAGACTCAGCTTCACCCTTTGTCTGCTCCTCCTGTTCCTTCATCTCTGGTTGCTCTGCTGCAGCCTTTGCAGCCTCAGCAGCAGCATTTAATCTCGCAGCTTCCTCTTCTGCTTCTCTCTTCTTTGCATTTATCTTCTGTTGAGCGTCTTCTAATAACTGGTTAACGATGATATAAGTAGGGATACCGCGTGTGTTGGACATGTTGACAATTTATATCAGTCAAATAAATACATGCAATACACGGAATTTTAATTTGAACAAATAGGGCAGAGAAATTGTGTCCTCTGTTAGGTTGATCACCAGCAAGTGAACAGACGATCACAGTTGAAATACGGAAGCAACAAAAGCAATTTCCTTCCTTGCTCCAATCGCCCATTCAAATTGAAGGAAGAGTAATAAAAGCATATAATTGTGGTATAACTATGTTTATAATATTAGTCATATTTATGCTCGTTATTACTGTTTTACTATATTTTATCGATTGTTGAACAAGACAAAAAAAAGTACGGCTCTATTATTGAAACTGGTAACAGTCTGCTTTCGATCAGCAATTAATAATTTATACAACTCCGCCAACTCCAGTCTAGATGCTGTGTGTCTGGTTACCGCCTTTGACTCTCTATTTGTTGCTTCATTCTATCGCCGTCGAATCTTCTCTCTCTCACCGCATTACTCACAATAACTACCAAACTGACCAACTCACATCTACTTCAACTTCCTCTGTCTATCTTCCAAACCACGCACACCCTCCCCTATCACCAGTTCTTCAAATATTCTCAGGCTTTTGCAAACTTCTTCTCGTACTTCTAGTCTTATTATCGACTTCACTTGTCTCTTCCCTCTCTACCAGTACCTCGTCATCAACATCAACAATGGCTCATAGAGGTAAGTTTCACATTCGTCTACCATCTCTCTCTCCAACTCTACCGACTCAACCTGTGGTTCCTCGCCTTGTGCTAATCTCAGGTAGTACTGGTGCTGGAAAGTCATCCCTTGGAATGACTATTGCTCTCAATACAGGTATTCTTCGATGTATCTCTACAGATGTAGTACGACAAGTTCTACGATCTGTAGATCATCAAAAGACACCTGCTCTATATCGATCATCATATAGTGGTGCTGGTGATGCTATTGAACAATGGAAAGAGTGTTGTGATGCTGTTGGTAATTCTGTTACAAACCTTGTCGATGACTCACTACGACGAGGGAACTCCCTCGTATTAGAAGGCGTGCACATTATCCCTTCTAATACTATGATCGATAGATGGAAAGCAGCTGGTGGAGTAGCAACAGGAGTTGTATTAGTTATACCAGATGAAAAAGCACACCGTGATTTTATTGTGAAAAGAGGTCAAATGACAGGTAAAGGTGCTGATGGACAATTAGCAGGATTTCAAAGAATTAGACAGATTCAGTATGAAATGATGAGATTAGCAGAGATTCATAAATGGATGATTATTGAACAAAAGACAATAGAACCGATAGATCCTGTGGATGTTATTGATGATGTGTTAAATAGACAAACGGATGATTTACTTATGAATGGTGGCCGAATCTAATGACGATGAAATAGTTTACGTAGACATACAAATTTTATCTATGTAAATATAAATCCTCCATATATTTTTGTAATCGGTAGAATATCACACAACATAAAATTGCCCCATATTTGCAATCAAACATTCAAGTTTGGCACTATTTTTGTTCATATTCGAGCAGTAAGGGTAATACAAATTGGCTTAAATTTTCTTTTTCGGATTGAGGCAGATGATGATAGCCCATCATTTTGCCAGCACACTTGTTACTTCCACACTGGCATGAGGTAATTTCATGTCCATGGCAATCGTAGTCAAATAGTGCGTAATTGCAACATATTTCATCACCAATTTGAATATCTTTAAGAGCAATGGTATCAAACTCAATTCGATCTTCAAATACTTGCCAGTTTACCGGCTGTGTATTGGGATCACATGAGTGATTCGTGAAGCTCTCGAATCCATATCTTTGGCGTCTACTCCCAATGCGCACGAAGTGAACATTTGGATCCAGTATCATTGGTTCAACATGAGGACGATTGACAACAATTAACTTGTAATTTGTTGCCAATTCGCTTTCTTCAATCAAAGGTATTGATTCGTGGTAAATAGTGCTCCTGGCTGGAATATACTCTCTTGCAATCAAACAATTTCCATATTCGTTAGTCGAAATCTCCAAACTATCTGGCAGTTTTGTGTAGATAATAGGAAAAGTCGAATCCATTCTTCTTAGCTCGATGAACACTATTAACCCTGATGTGAAAAAATAGTAAGAGACAGGCAATATATATATTGGGCGATTTACTGTCAATAGATTTGTGTTGTAGTTAGGGGTCTCTTCTATTCTGCTCAGCATCGCAACAACATCGCCATTAATTCGCCCGGCCGGCGGGGCACGCGGCGCTGGCGCATGCTATTGCGTGCTGGAGTATTTGAATCTCATTCCCATTCATTCGCATCAAAATAATTATTCTTTAGTATTTGACCACAAAAGGAATGAATGAAAGCTTCAAATTTTCTTGCTCCAGAGGGAATACCAAAGTCGAATGTGTTCTTCCAGAGACATTAAAAATTGGTGATAATGCTTGTGGTAAGTGCCTTATTGCAGTCAGACCGATATACGCGGGAGAGTTGATTTATAAGGGTATGATGCTCCTGGCTGAAGAAACTTCTTACGATGATGACTACAATCTCTATGTAAAAGTTCAAAGTGGTGAAATCGAAGTTTTTCCTATCAACAAGTATATTCATAATGTACAAATCGGTAGAAAGCGTCAAATTTACTCATTTTGCTCTTTTACTAACCATAGTTGTGATCCAAATGATTACACTGAAAATTGGAACATAGACGAAAATGGTTTAGTAAGCTATGATGTTGTGGCGTTGAAAGATATTAAGGAGGGCGATGAGATTACTTGTGATTATACCCTTTTTGATTATAGCTGTCATGGTCATGAAATTTCAATCTGCATGTGTGGCAGCACTAATTGTCGAGGGAAAATGCTAGGATTTCATGATTTATCAATTGAAGATCAACTCAAGGCTCTACCTGATATTTTCCCACCCATATTTCCAATATTTCTGCAACATCATAATCTGTCTTTTATAGGTGAAGTAATGCTCCCAGTGGGGTCAATAGACTTCGTCTACAATAAACTATTGCACAAAGCAACTTTTGTTACAACCCAGAATATCAAGAGTGGTGATTGTATTTTAACTTCTTCTGGTGTTATTTTGCCCTCTGGAACATCACAAGATGATGGAAAATGCATAAGGATTTGCTTCAAAGCTAATGAATCCTTCTTTATATGTTCGGAAACTCATATATCAAAAACTTTAGATATTTGTAGTGGGATTCCTAGCTTTCATTATAAGATATTCTTTCCGCTTCTTCAGTTTCTTAGTGGAACAGATGATGCTTTGAATAACAAACCTGTAAATTGCAAATTTTCTTACCAACAACACGTTATGCAGGTGCATGCGACATGTGATATTCCAGTTGGTGATATCTTGCTTGGAAGTTGGTAACTGTAGAATAAACCTTTATGTAATCCAAGTATCTACTTCCTCTTCATAATATATGTATTTGTATAGCTTATTCTGTGAATGTATTGTTAACGATGTTATTACGTGAGCAGATTGGAACAGCAACTGCCTATTGATGTTATAATATTATTGTTGGATTTATATATCAAGATGAAGTAGATATTCCCAATCTACAATATATTGTATACATACCTAACCAATGCACAAACAAACCAATTTAAGCCTTATAGGTCTACATTTGCTGATCTTCTGGCTTGCTTGCTCCGCCCACATTTAAGTTGCTCAACAAACAACCCACCATGAGCTACCGTGTTCGTCGGTTGAATTGGAATTTGATCGATGATCTGAGCCGTGGTTACCGGATTCGCCAAATGATGATCAGTCTGCAGTGGTGCCTCGATGATGAACATATTACGTAAATGACATCCATCGTAGGATCTCCCCATCACGAATCCTCAGTCCAACCACTTAATGATTGACATCCTCAGTTCACTTGAAGAATCAAATAATAGGAGAGTCATACACGAATTTCAATCTGGGAATGTGATAATAATGGACAAATCGTCACACATAATAAATTGCTTTGAGTGATGAGATCACACATTGCACTGATTACGATACATTTTATTTGTGCTCGAAATCTTTTGATTAGGTGTGATTAAAATTAGCATTTGTGCAATTATTTTCTTGATTTGTATTTCATATCACTGTCGCTATGAACTCGACAACTTCCAAAAGTCGATTATCTCGAAGTCTGTCAAGGCAAAGCTTGAAAGAGCGGTGTGTCTTGTCAACGTATGATACAACTGCTGTGCACCGAGATCGATGGAGTAACTATCTCGACATTTACCACAACTGGTCAGATAGTGTTAATGTTCATTATCAGACTGAGAATGGTGGAATAAGAGTAGAATGGCAAGTAGAAGTTGCTGATGAGTTCTCTGGATGGTTCCCTGCCATTGTTACCGCTTATCATGAGAAGAGGAAACCAAAACGAGAGTTCCACAATCCGATCAACCTACCACGAACAGCAAGATCAAATTCAAGTACCTCTCCAAGAATTAAATCAGGAAGAGCGTCGCAAATAGAAGTGAGAAGAAATAGTACACGTATTTGGGGAGATTTACAAAGTGATGACAGCAGCGATGATAACGTTAGTGAAAGTCAATCCAATGACGAACTGAGTGGAGACGAGAGTGGCATCAATAGGATCGAAGAAGACTATCTAGACGATGTTGATGATATTGACTCTCTCTATGAATGGGAGTCAGAGGTGAGTGTAGAAGTGTTTAATTGTGCTCAATCTCTGTCTCGCTATCTCTCCTCTTCCTCTACCACTAACACAGCCGCTTATCGTGGTATCATACCATTAGATAGTCGTGTAGTTCGCTTAGTTAGTTGTAGAGATGTGTATTCTATGCCATTATTTAATTTAATAGTGAGAGATAGTGTGTGTAGGATATGTTGGGAAGTTGATTGGTTTGATCCTATCAATACCATCACTACCACTACTGCCTCTGCTACTAGTAGTAGTCCTGTAGTTAGTAGAGGAAGACCATCACGTGAACATATCTACCATAGTAGTGATGAAGAGCTGGTATCTTTGGATGGAGATGAGACAGTAACAACTGCTACTAATAAAGGTAAGTCTACTATATCTACATGGGTTAATGTAGTTTATACTCATACTCTCTCTCACTCTCTCTCTCTCTCTACAGGTCGTTGGATACATTCCTATGCTAGATACTATATCCGTGCATTTCATTGTCTTCTAATTGATGATAAGTCAATACAATGTCGTCATAAAGCACTAGTAGTACTATACCCTGACAATACTAACATACGTCTACATAGATGTATGAGAGATAGGAATGAGTTACTAGGTATTGAAGACTTTGAGAGATTAGTATTTGAAGAAGGTGTGAAGTGTACAATAGAAGGTAAGAGACAGATTGTTAACTATCTCTCTACTGTATCCTCTACCACTACTACCTCTTCCTCAGTAGTATCTAGATCTAGTAGTAGAGATACTAGTAGTAATACTAATAGTAATAGTAGAAGGTATAGTATTAGTAGTAGTTCATTGGATTCATCATTTGATTCTTATGACTCTCTCCCAATACGTACTACTACTACTACTAACCGTGCTATTAGAACTACTGGAACTAATAGTAATACTAATAGTAATACTAATAGTACTAGTACTAATACATCCAGTGGACGAGGTGTATTGTATGGTGACAGTCGTAGTATTCGTATGACTACTAATGGTAGTAATTCATGGATACGAAGTGCACTTCGCTCTCACTCTCACCCACAGACACAGCAGACTATACAAGCAGTATCGTACCCCAATACTGTGGAGTCAGTCCCTCCTGCTATTATTCAGGAAGAACAATGCTGTGTTGTATGTCTAGATAGACCATTTGCCAATATTGCACTAGTTCCATGTGGTCACCGCTGTCTCTGTCTAAGATGCGCTTCGGTACACTATCTAGATCGTAAGATAGTGAGAGGAGAGGTTGCTAGTAACAATGCTGTGATGGATGTTATAGCAGGAGTGAAGTGTCCACTTTGTAGAGTGAATGTTACACAATGTTTAAAAATTTATAATGCTTAATTTGTTTTGTCAATCGATGTTCTTGCAGTTGTGCTTTGTATATAGTGAAGTAATAATGTAGAGTGCTATAATGAGATAAACAATTAAACAAATTAATAGCTATTTATGATATTGACTTAACTAATATAACTCTAGAATTTATTAACAGAAACACGAATAAGAGTACATCTATATACGTAGATTAATGTTTACTATTTTTATTTCCACCAATTGCGTAAGATTGATCCAATCCATGATCTAGAATGACACAATTGCTCTCTATGATCAATATTCCAAGTACTTATCCATGCAAGATTAAAGGATTCACACCCATCAAACATATATTCTACCTTAGCATCATGTGGTAATCGCCATTGATCAAGTGATTGATTAAACGCTTTTGCATCTTGAAACATTCTTGAACAATTGACAATTCGACCAACATTCCAATTATTTAACGGCTGATTGAATGAATTTGCTTCATGAAACATATCGCACATCCGCTTTACATTTGATACATCCCAAGCATCAAGTGGTTGATTGAATGAGATAGCATATTGAAACATTCGATCCATTTCTTTTACATGATTAACTTGCCATCTATTCAACGATTGATTGAAAGAACTGGCATCTTGAAACATAGATATCATAGATTCTACTTGTGACACATCCCAGTAATCTAGCGGCTGATTGAAGGAAGAAGCATTAGCAAACATATATCGTGTCTTACGTACCTTTCCAATCATCCACGTATTTAATGATTGATTGAATGAGGTTGCATTTTCAAACATCGCCTGCATATCAGAAAGTTGACTGACGTCCCAACAATCGAGTGGTTGATTGAATGAAATTGCTTTAGAGAATAGGAATGTTGCATCGGTTAGTGAACATGTCTGCCATGTATTGAGAGATTGATTGAAAGATGTGGCATCACGAAACATACTACTCATCTCTTTCACATTACGTACATCCCATGATGCTAATGGTTGATTGAATGAGGAGGCTTTGAAGAACATGTGGCCCATATACACAACATTACTCACATCCCAAGTATCCAATGACTGATTGAATGACTCACAACCAGAGAACATATCCTCCATATTAGTAACGGAGCTAGTATCCCAACTTCTGAGTGGTTCATTAAAACTTTTACAATGTTGAAGAGAGTGAATCGGTGGATTGAATAATCTATCCATGTTGGTTACTTTACTGGTATCCCAATATGATAGTGGGCCATATTGTAGTAGAACCTTCTGTCGCTGATGAAAAAAGTGGCGATTATCAAAGTATTGATTGATAGCCAATCGAATAGACACGTCGCACAATGGTACATATAAATAGGATCGAAGGATGACAGCACGTAGTTCTACCGGAATATAGAATCTATGTGTAAGAATGACATCGAGTATAAGCACACACGAGAGAACATCGTGATGGACCAGTTTAGTCATGAAGAAGAGTGAATACAATCCACCAAGATCAACTAATGCCAAATGAATGATGGAGGACAATCATCATGCAGGAAGGTGGGTAACTATACAACGCACGAACAGACGCCGTACCAAAATGCAACTTTTTACCATTTGAAAAATTAAACTTCTCAATTTGAAACTTTGATTTTATCTCCCGAAAACTCACCTTTTCAGTGAAACAAGCCGTTTATTGCTTTGTGTAACGCTCATTCAAACTTTTTCTTCTCGAAGAGGAAATAAATCAAATCAACATTAAAAATTAAACAATAATCTTGTAGTGTTTAGAACATTTCTTGATTATTTTTATTTCAAGATCACTTCTGTTATCTATTTACTTCTCATCTAAATCTTAATTTTTCAAAATGGTGAGTGAAAGCTTTCAGTTCTCTCAAAATCGTGTATTCTCTTCATCTCTTTCGAACATGCCTATTTTCTATCGACAATCCAAACCGATGTTGGTTGATTTGTGGTATGAAAAGAAGAAATTCTAGACTTTTCAAATGCTTCGTTCTCTGTCTACTGCAATATTCCTGTGTTTCTTTTTTATCGAACTAATTTGTTGTTTTCCTTTCTTCAGGCTAGTAAGAAGGCTGGTGCTAAGGGAAAGAAGTTCGAGCTCACTGAAGAGCAAAAGCAAGAGATTCGTGAAGCTTTCGATCTTTTCGATACTGATGGATCTGGTACTATCGATGCTAAGGAGTTGAAGGTCGCCATGAGAGCTCTTGGTTTCGAACCAAAGAAGGAAGAGATCAAGAAGATGATCTCTGATATCGATAAGGATGGTTCTGGTACTATTGATTTCTCTGAATTCTTAGAAATGATGACAGCTAAGATGAGTGAACGTGATTCCCGTGAAGAGATCTTAAAGGCTTTCCGTCTCTTTGATGATGATGAGACTGGTAAGATCTCTTTCCGTAACTTGAAGCGTGTTGCAAAGGAATTAGGTGAAAATATGACTGATGAAGAATTACAAGAAATGATTGATGAAGCTGATCGTGATGGTGATGGTGAGATATCAGAGGATGAATTCTTACGTATCATGAAGAAGACTTCCTTGTATTAAACATAGCGCTCCATGCCTGTATGAATGGGGAAGTAGTGTTAGTAGAATATTTGGTGGGATGGAATGAAGGATTAAGTAAAAGGATAGATGAATCAAAATGAATCATTTTGTTCTTTTTTCTTGGTTTCAATATAATTTTGGTGTTTTTGACCAAAGGGCGTGAACACAATAGTTTAGAGCGATTGTGTTGGTGGTGTGTTGTAATTGTTGTTATTATGTTGTGTGTTTCTTGTGCAAGTCTTTATACATAGTCGATGTGTTATTGTGGGACAGAGATTGTAATTTAAAAACAATAAACAACGTTGTTATAATTTACTTGAGCCCATCGTTAACACTGTGAAAGTTGTGATAAAATTGCTACAATATCTAATATCCGTGTGGACTTACAGTGTACTTGTTGCGCTGTGCTCGCGGCGGCGCGCCGACTGCATTTTGCTTTGTTATAAATTAGCAACTGTTGGATTCCAGACTGATTCACAATTCTACAATCATCGATTGGAGTTGAATGTGATATTAGCAAGATATAAGTGGTATTAACAAACGATGACATCATTTTTAGACGATAAAACCAAAAACCTTTTCACTCTAACCTCGGTCGCAAATCAACAATGCGATTCGATCAATAACAGCATCAAACAAAGTAAATATGCAGAATTATTTTCTCACATGAATGAATCAGTGAAACAAGTCATTGGTCCAAAGTATCAAGTAAATTGGCGATGGTTAGATCTTAATTTGTTTTTAAGTGAATTAAAATTACATGAATTTGGCACTGTCGATTGGTATGATGATATTGATAATGGGAAGAAAGATCCACGTCGCGACCTCACTTCGATTACTAAAACATTTATTGATTTACAATCTCCGATGAAAGTAATGATACTGAAGAAATCGGTGATTGAAGATCTCGATAGTATGTTAGCTGCTCATAAACAAAATGATGCTATGACTCACGAACAAAGAGGTGACTACGGTGCTGCTATAAAAGATTATGATGGAGCTCTTGATTTAGATCCTCATTGTGTTCCTGCGTTATATAATTATGCTGATATGATGGCAAAGGCTAAAAGATATGATATTGCAGGCAAATTATTGACTAAATTGTTGTTATTAGATTGTGAAAATGCGAAGGCTTGGGGAATTTTAGCTCTTATTAAAGAGCACGAAGGCAAATTAAATGCAGCAGTCGATTGCTATGAGAAAGCTTGTTCGCTTGATCCAACTTCTTCAACAAGAATTCGTAATTACGCTATGTTAATGATGGAAGTTAAAAATTTAGAGAAAGCAAAATCATTGTATGAAGACGTAATCGCTCTGCGACCGCAAGATGGAGTTGTTATTGGAGAATATGCTGATTTGCTACATACCATGGAACTACTCGGTGAGTCAGCAGCCGCGTTTGAGCGTGCTATTGCGACTGGTAATGCCAACAGCACAGTTATAAATGATTATGCCGCATTATTACATAAGATGGCAATGGAAAATGGTGATCAGGAAATGTTACAAAAATCTAGAACTCTTCTGGAATCTATTCGTACTACATCCGTTGCTGCACAAATGAACAATTTCTTTGTTGCTGATAGTAAACTGACATGCGCAAAGTGCGGTGTTGAAGGTAAATCGGTTTGTGCAAAATGCAAGTGTGTGCGATATTGTAGTCGTGATTGTCAAGTCAGTGATTGGCCCAATCATAAGAAGCTGTGTAAGGCTGCTCGCAAATGAGACATTTCCCTGTTCAAACTGATGTTTCTTACGGTTTCAGTTTTATGTTGTGTATTAGTGTGTAGAGCCCATTGACGTTTATCCTATTTTTCTCTCCATTTTGTTTTGAACACTATCAATATTTTGTTTTTTTCAATGCGCAAATACCGATTAGCATAGTTTGCTTCTTTATATTCGAGGAAGTTGGGATGTTGATTGAAAAGATTCTCGTTTATTATCGCGGAATTTTTTATACTGTTGGAGTCAATATGTAAATTACTATACACAAGTTAATTTATTACCATCGCGAGACATAAATTATTCCCTACTACTCAATATATATTAGCAAACACAAATCACATATTCTGTACAAGACTTCACTACTATCAACACAGTATTGTTTTTGTTTGTAGGTTCTGGCTTGTTAAAACAAGAAAAGCTACTTTTTTCACCTAACAAAGACTAATAATTACATTTCAACCTGGTATCTCCACAACAAAAAGATATGAAAAATGCTATTCGTACTTTTTCTATCGGTTCGACCAATAAATTAAATTCAAATATCACTTTTGTTGATCAATTCGGAATAACGAAGATTGAACAAGTGATAGGTCTTAGATCCGATTTCCACCTTCTTCACCTGGTAAGTTCTTGTCATCGAATTCAACATTACCTGGTTCAGCACTTGGTACGATTTCCTTGATAATATCATCGCGGAATACTGCAAGCATACTGCCAAAACCAGAGTATACAATAAAGAGGAAAAAAGCAAACACAGCCATGGCTTGCTGAGACATTGTCAAAGCGGGGGTATTTGTTGGATCTTGGGCTTGCTCAGCAAAGAATGCAAAGACAATCAACATTTGCTGCACCATGACGAAGATAACACCAAGCAGGAAACCGATGGACAAGGCGGTTTGGTATCTTCTCATGATCACAGTGCCAATAACGGAGATAACGACCAAGAGAATAGCTGTCCACACAGCTGAGAAACCAGCAGACTTATCAGAAGCAGTTTGGTCCATTTTAGAAGCTGCGATACAGGCAACGATGAAAGCAACAAAGACAAGGACAAGGGAAGCCAACCAAGCATATGTAATCTCACGCTTAGGGTTCTTGATGAGGCAACAAATGCTTCTCTTAAAAAGTTCACTGCAGTCAGTCATTTCTTATATTGTGCTATAGATAAATACGAAACAATCAATTAGCATATTTCAGCAAAAGAATTGAGAAGAAATGTGAGGTGGGATTGTACTCTCCCCTCGCACACTTCAATTTTCACACGCAGATTACTTACTGTGAAGATTAAATAAAAAATAAACGGATTTCGAAAAATGGGTACAAAGCGCGTAAAATTTGCTTTATGTCAACGGAATCGGCAACTGATAAGTGAAAACGATATTTCCTGTGATTAGGAAAGAATATGGATGCGGTGGAACATTGCCATCCTTCAAAAGTTGAAAAGAACCAAAACAGCGGTTGAGCGGTGCGCTTCGCTCGCCCAGCTGGGCGAACTTCCCAGCACCGCGGCGGTTCGAGAATTTGCCACAAAGAGTGACCGTTGACATCAGAAATCACCCCTATATAGCTATTTTTAGGAATCCATCATACTTTAGACCAATATGTCTATTTTTGCTCACCACCGCTCAGAATTCGCTCCGGCTGGTTTCTTCAGTTCCATATTAATTACCTTTTCCATCAATGAATCTTTGAGTGAGGAAATTTGATTCTTGTTTTAACATGTTACGCAACCTTAGTAGTGTCACATCATCAGCGGCTGCCAAGAAATTGGTGAGTAAAAATGCTGG
>JACCEA010045813.1_pt1 | contig 15657 bp, 13 predicted proteins | sample 7449851 | NCBI WGS metagenome assembly JACCEA01 (sample SAMN15323453, study PRJNA562643) | freshwater metagenome | isolation source: river surface water | place: USA:Blue River Watershed | collected 2017-08-18 | reverse complement strand
GGTTTTTTTAGATCAGTGCCCACGATGCCGTAAATTTCGCGGGCATCGTACAGTGGCTCTTCGCTCGGCTTCACATCTTGCACAGTAGGCGCAGGGCGATTGAGCCTAGATACAGCGTTGCGAGCGAGTTGTAATGCATGGTCATCATTCAGTGCATAATGATCTGCCACCCCAGAAATTCGGGTATGCACATCGGCGCCGCCCAAATCTTCGGCACTGACTTCTTCGCCCGTGGCCGCTTTCACGAGTGGCGGACCTGCTAAAAAGATGGTGCCTTGCTCTTTGACGATAATCGATTCATCAGCCATTGCTGGCACATAAGCACCACCTGCAGTACAAAGACCCATCACCACGGCAATTTGCGGGATCCCTTTGGCAGACATATTGGCTTGATTAAAGAAAATGCGGCCGAAGTGCAATTTATCTGGGAATACCTCATCTTGGCGTGGCAAATTCGCGCCGCCAGAATCGACGAGGTAGATACAAGGCAAATGACAACGCTCAGCAATTTCTTGGGCCCGGAGGTGTTTTTTCACGGTGAGTGGGTAATATGTCCCACCTTTGACTGTGGCATCGTTGGCAACAATCATGCACTCGATACCACTGACGCGGCCAATGCCTGCAACCACACCCGCGGCTGGCACATAATCCTCATAGCATTCAAAGCCGGCAAATTGACCGATCTCTAAAAATGGAGAACCCGGATCGAGCAATTTCTGCACGCGATCACGGACAAATAACTTACCGCGCGAGGTGTGGCGAGCAATCAGTGTTTCACCGCCGCCCAATTTGATTTGTTGCACTTGTTGTTGAAGATCATCCACCAACAGCTGCATCGCTTGCGCATTTTGGCAAAATTCAGCACTTTTGGGGTTGATTTTACTGGTTAATTTGGTCACTGCACTCACCTGTAGACGTTGGTTGTGATGCCTCGAAATTGGAGCTGCGCAAGAGTTTTCTTGCGCTAAAAACTAACAGCGAGCGCAAAAGCACTCGCTGGTTTTTATTCAGTTTGATTCGTTGAATAGTTCTCGACCGATGAGCATCCGGCGAATTTCTGAAGTGCCTGCACCGATTTCATAAAGCTTGGCATCCCGCAATAAACGACCTGTTGGGTACTCGTTGATGTAGCCGTTACCGCCTAACAACTGAATGGCATCAAGCGCCATTTTCGTCGCTAATTCTGCGGTGTATAAAATTACGGCTGCGGCATCTTTACGGGTCGTTTCACCGCGGTCACAGGCTTTAGCAACGGTATAAGCGTAAGCTTTGGCTGCATTCATTTGCGTGTACATGTCAGCAATTTTGCCTTGGACCAGTTGGAATTCACCAATTGCTTGACCAAATTGCGTACGATCGTGGATGTAAGGTACCACCACATCCATACAAGCCTGCATGATGCCAAGTGGGCCACCCGCTAAAACTAAACGCTCATAATCAAGGCCAGACATCAGCACTTTAACGCCAGAGCCGACAGTGCCAAGTACGTTTTCTTCCGGAACTTCACAATCTTCAAACACTAATTCACAGGTGTTTGAACCGCGCATCCCTAGTTTGTCGAGTTTTTGCGCTTGCGAGAAACCTTTGAAACCGCGCTCAACGATAAAGGCGGTGATGCCTTTAGAACCGGCGTTGATATCGGTTTTGGCATAAATCACGTACGTGTTGGCGTCAGGACCATTGGTGATCCACATTTTATTGCCGTTTAAAATGTAACGATCGCCTTGTTTGTCGGCGCGCAGTTTCATTGAAACGACATCAGAACCGGCATTAGGCTCCGACATCGCCAAGGCACCGATATGTTCGCCAGAGCAGAGCTTTGGCAAGTATTTCATTTTCTGCGCTTCGTTTCCGTTGCGGAAAATTTGGTTCACACAAAGGTTTGAGTGCGCGCCGTAAGATAAAGCAACAGAGGCTGATGCCCGGCTAATTTCTTCCATTGCAACGATATGCTCTAAATAGCCAAGGCCAGAACCGCCATATTTTTCGTCGACGGTGACGCCCAAAAGACCTAAATCACCAAACTTGCGCCATAAATCTTGCGGAAATTCATTATCATGGTCGATTTGTGCAGCACGCGGGGCGATTTCTTCGCGGGCAAAAGAATTGACTTGTTCGCGGATCATATCCACGGTTTCGCCTAAGTCGAAGTTCAGCGATTTGTAAGTGCTAATCATGATAATTCCCCATTGACTGATGATGGCTGATTTGAAGATTCGATATTTTTAGTTTCATTATTTTTGGCATCAACGAGCGTTTCGCGGCAGCGTTTTTCAACAGTCACCAGCTCCATCAGAACGACTTTGATGTCATCCATTTGTTGATGTAATTCGGCCTTTTTCTGTTCGATCAATTTCAGCATGATGGTGAGCTGAGTAACTGACGATTTATCGGCATCATATAATTCAAAGAGTTGGCCAGTTTCGGACAAACTAAAACCTAGGCGTTTGCCACGCAAAATAAGCTTTAGACGAACTCGATCTCTTTTACTGTATATCCGAGTTTGCCCTTGACGCAGCGGCGTCAATAACCCCTGATCTTCATAAAAGCGAATACTCCGAGTCGTAATATCAAACTCTTTGGCAAGGTCGCTGATACTGTAAGTTACGTCGTCTTTCTCGGTCACTGTGCGCGTCCACTTCGGTGAATTGATGGCGATATAAGTTGCGGCTTACTATAAGTGAAGTTTACGTAAAGGTAAAGCTGAGCTGATTTATTCAGCAGTCAATCAGCCTCAAACTAGCAAGGGGTTTTAATTGGTTATATTTAATAAAAATGAATTAAAACAGATTCTTAACTAAGCGTTTCAAATCATTTGTGGCTGCAACTTTATGGCGGCGACTCAGCACTAACTGAAAAATCACAAGGTGCGCGTAAAGGAAATCTGCCAATTTTGCTGTCGGATCTTGGCAGGCATGAAAAAAAAATTCAACTGATAAGACCAAAGTGCAGGGTGGTTGACGTTGGCGTAAACGTAAATTTGGTGTAGGCTCAGCAGCATAATTTTTTACAAGCTTTTCCTAGTCGCTGGAGGATGCCAAATGGCGCAGACCGAACAAATTGTAATTGTGGGTGCAAAACGTACTGCTATGGGCGGTTTTATGGGTGGTTTAGCCGATGTTACCGCCACTGATTTAGGTGCAGTTGCCATTCAAGCTGCTTTAGCACAATCAGGCATTGCAGGCGATGCCGTCAGTGAAGTGTTAATGGGCTGTGTGCTGCCAGCGGGTTTGGGCCAAGCACCAGCACGTCAAGCAACTTTAAAAGCTGGTTTGCCGCTGTCTGCCGGAGCAACCACTCTCAATAAAGTCTGTGGTTCAGGCCTGAAAACAGTCATGATGGCTGCTGATTTATTAAAAGCCGGCAGTGCTGATGTGGTCGTTGCAGGCGGTATGGAATCAATGTCCAATGCCCCTTATTTACTCCCTAAAGCCCGCAGCGGCATGCGCATGGGCCATGGTGAAGTGAAAGATCACATGATGTTAGACGGCTTAGAAAATGCCTACGATGGCAAAGCCATGGGCTGCTTCGCTCAAGTCACTGCCAATGAAGAAGGCTTTACGCGTGAGCAAATGGATGCATTTGCTGTGCAATCTTTAACTCGCGCTCAGCAAGCCATTGCTGCCGGTGCTTTTTCAGCTGAAATCGTGCCGGTGCAAGTACAAAGCCGCAAAGGCACCGTTGAATTTTCAGTTGATGAGCAACCAGGCAACGCTAAAGTCGACAAAATCCCAACATTGCGCCCAGCATTTGCAAAAGACGGGACTATTACCGCCGCCAATTCCAGCTCAATTTCTGATGGTGCTGCCGCCTTAGTATTAATGCGTGCTTCTGATGCAGCTGCTGCCAATAAAACCGTACTTGCTCGGGTTGTTGGCCATGCGACGCACTCACAAGAACCAGAAAAATTCACTGTGGCGCCAGTCGGTGCGGTGAATAAGCTGCTGCAAAAATTAAATTGGACCACAGCCGATGTTGATTTGTGGGAAATCAATGAAGCTTTTGCCATGGTTACTATGCTGGCGGTGAAAGAGCTTGCGCTCGATAGCGCTAAGGTCAATGTCAATGGCGGCGCATGTGCTTTAGGTCACCCGATCGGTGCTTCAGGCGCTCGTATTTTGGTCACACTCATTCACGCGTTGAAAGCCCGTGGCTTAAAGCGTGGCATCGCGACCCTTTGTATCGGTGGTGGTGAAGCTGTCGCGTTGGCGGTTGAAGTTTAAACGCTCAAGGCAAAACATGATGACGCTTCGGCTTGCGTAACGACCCAAGCGAAGCGTTGGTGTTTGCAGCGAAACCTTGGTTTTTAAAGTGCAGGCGAGGTCTGCACTGACGAAAATAACAAAGAAAACAACTGACTTGGCAGCGATGACTCGCCAAGCAAAACCATAGCAAGCAAATCAATAGTGGGCTCAGTCGTTCGAATGAATAGTCTCGACGAGCAAAATTAACATCAGGGTCTCGCGAACTGCAGAGATTTGAAAACGGGGAAGCATCATGACAACTCAAGTTCAGCTATTTATTAATGGCGAATTCGTGCATTCAAAAAGCGAAAAATTTATTCCAGTCACCAATCCAGCAACGCAAGAAGTGATTGCGCAAGTGCCATGTGCCACCATGGATGAAATGGAATTTGCCATCAGCTCGGCGAAAGCTGCATTTCAAACTTGGAAAGAAACACCAGTGTCAGAGCGTGCTCGTTTAATGATGCGATTTGCTGCGCTGTTAAAAGAACATCAAGCGGATATTGCCGACATCATCTGTCGTGAATTAGGCAAAACTGTCGAAGATGCCAAAGGCGATGTTTGGCGGGGTATTGAAGTCGTCGAACAAGCGGCCAACATTCCGTCGTTGATGATGGGTGAAACCGTCGAGAACGTCGCTCGTAGCATTGATACTTACAGCTATATTCAACCACTTGGCGTTTGTGCGGGCATCACACCATTTAACTTCCCAGCCATGATCCCACTGTGGATGTTCCCGATGGCCATCGCTTGCGGCAACACCTTTGTGTTAAAGCCGTCTGAGCAAGATCCAATGACGGTCAATCGTATTGCTGAATTATTTGAACAAGCGGGTGCGCCAAAAGGCGTATTGCAAGTGGTGCATGGTGCGAAAGAACAAGTGGATGTGTTGTTACACCATAAAGACATTAAAGCCATTTCGTTCGTTGGTTCTGTCAATGTTGGCCAATACATTTACAAAACAGGCACTGACAACCTCAAGCGCGTCCAAGCTTTTGCTGGTGCGAAAAACCATATGGTAATTATGCCTGACGCCAATAAAAACCAAGTGGTGAATGCTTTAGTTGGCGCATCAGTCGGTGCGGCGGGTCAACGTTGTATGGCAATTTCTGTGGCGGTGTTTGTCGGTGATTCTGCGAAATGGATCCCGGAAGTGGCTGCAGCAATTGCTAAAGTTCGTCCCGGCGTTTATACCGATCCAAACGCTGCTTACGGCCCACAAATTAGCCCACAAGCCCGCGCTCGTGTGTTGTCATTAATTGAACAAGGCAAACAACAAGGGGCAACCTGTTTGGTGGATGGTTCTAATTTTGTGGTTGAAGGCTATCCAAACGGCAACTGGGTTGGTCCTACTGTGTTTGCTGATGTCACCACCGAGATGAGCATTTATAAAGAAGAAATTTTTGGCCCTGTGCTTTGCACCATGAGTGTGGATAGCTTGGACGAGGCCATCGCTTTAGTGAATGCCAGCCCTTATGGTAACGGCACTTCAATCTTCACTGCCAGCGGCCATGCTGCCCGTAAATATCAGCACGAAATCGAAGTAGGCCAAGTGGGGATTAACATTCCAATTCCTGTGCCACTGCCATTCTTCTCATTCACTGGCTGGAAAGGCTCTTTCTACGGCGATCAACATGCTTACGGCAAACAAGCTGTGCGTTTCTATACTGAAACGAAAACCATTACAGCGCGTTGGTTCGAAGATGATATGGCGGCATCTGGGCCAAATATGTCAATTAACCTGCGCTAATCAAAGGCTAAGTTTTCTGCGGGGAGTCAAAGCCATTCAGTTGGCTTTGACGTTTGGACAAAGTATCTCCTTTGCATGGGCTCTGTCCGTAGAACCAAACTGCAGCGCTGTTGCGTAAAAGACTGCACGGCTTTGCAAGCAATAAAAAGGTATTTCTATGAATTTCAATTTAACCGAAGACCAAAAAGCGTTTGCCGACACCGCTCGTCAATTTGCTGAAACTGAATTGGCGCCGTTTGCTGCCGAATGGGACCGGACTCATCATTTCCCAAAAGAAGTCATTCAAAAGGCTGGTGAATTGGGCTTTTGTTCGTTATACACGCCAGAAGAGGCGGGTGGCCTTGGTTTGTCTCGTTTAGATTCATCGATTATTTTTGAACAGCTAGCGATGGGCTGTACAGCAACGACCGCAATGTTAACCATTCATAATATGGCGACATGGATGATTGCGAGTTTTGGTAATGAGCAAACTAAAAACGAATGGTGCCCGGCTTTAGTCACCGGTGAAAAATTAGCGTCCTATTGTTTAACTGAACCTGGTTCAGGTTCAGATGCAGCCTCTTTACGCACCAGCGCGAAAAAAGAGGGCGACACTTATGTCATCAATGGCTCGAAAATGTTTATTTCGGGCGCTGGTAGCACAGAAGTTTTGGTGGTGATGGCTCGTACCGGCGAAGCTGGGCCGAAAGGCATTTCAGCCTTTGTGGTGCCAGCAGATGCTGAGGGGGTTATTTACGGCAAAGCGGAAGAGAAGATGGGCTGGAATGCTCAGCCGACGCGCTTGGTGACTTTTGATAATGTGCGTATTCCTGCCCACGCTTTATTGGGGAGTGAAGGCGAAGGCTTTACTTTTGCGATGAAAGGGCTTGATGGCGGCCGTATCAATATTGCGACTTGCTCAATTGGTACCGCACAGCAAGCGTTAAATACAGCCCGCAACTATATGTTAGAGCGCGAACAATTTGGCAAGCCATTAGCCGCATTTCAAGCCTTGCAGTTTAAATTGGCTGATATGGCCACTGAATTAGTGGCAGCTCGCCAGTTAGTTCGTTTGGCTGCCTTTAAGTTAGATACCGATGATGCAGAAAAAACGGCCTATTGCGCGATGGCAAAACGTTTTGCAACTGACGTCGGGTTCCAAGTCTGCGACCAAGCTCTGCAAATTCATGGCGGCTATGGTTACATCAAAGAATACCCATTAGAGCGCCATTTCCGTGATGTTCGCGTCCATCAAATCTTGGAAGGTACCAACGAAATCATGCGCTTGATCATCGGGCGTCGTTTACTCGATAGTGCTGCGAACGAGATCCTATAAGTGCAAAGCCCTGCTGGTCAGGGCTTTTGCGTCCCTATCGATAGTTGATTGTTGGCGATGATGGGTTGCGACTGCAGCCTCTCGCAAAAAGGACATTTGATGGCAACTTTACACTTAGAAAAACATGGCCATACGGCTGTCATTACGATGGCGAATCCACCGGCCAATACTTGGACTCGTGAAACCTTAACGCAACTGCGGGATCTGGTTCGCGAATTAAACGCAGATAAATCAATCTATGCTTTGGTTATTACCGGGGAAGGCGAAAAGTTCTTTTCTGCTGGCGCTGATTTAAAGCTGTTTGCTTCGGGCGATAAAGCCGTCGCTTCTGATATGGCGCGTATTTTTGGCGAAGCTTTTGAAACCTTGTCAGCCTTTCGCGGTGTCTCTATTGCGGCGATTAATGGCTATGCCATGGGCGGCGGCCTCGAAGTGGCACTGGCTTGTGATATCCGTATCGCCGAAGTGCAAGCACAAATGGCGCTGCCTGAAGCCAAAGTCGGTTTATTGCCTTGTGCAGGCGGCACACAAAATTTGGCTTGGCTAGTCGGAGAAGGCTGGGCCAAGCGGATGATTTTATGTGGTGAGCGCTTAGGGGCGGAAAAAGCCATGGCGATTGGCTTAGTCGAGGAAGTCGTCGAAAAAGGCCAAGCCTTAACAGTTGCCTTAGCCATGGCTAGCAAAGTCGCCGAACAAAGCCCATCAGCCGTCAGTGCTTGTAAAAAGTTAATCCAACAAGGTCGCCATGGCGCGATGAGTCAAGCATTGCCTTTAGAGCGCGAATTGTTTGTGGCATTATTCGACACACAAGATCAGGTCGAAGGCGTGCGCGCTTTCTTGGAAAAACGTCCAGCTACATGGGTCAATGGCTAATGAACGACATGACAATTGCACCGGTGGTGTTATTTGACACATTACTTGCAGAAAATGGGAAACACATTGGGGTTGCTACCCTTAACAGCGAAAAGTCGTTAAACGCACTGAGTTTGGCCATGGTTGAACTGCTGTTGCCGAAGATGCAAGCGTGGAAAGAAGATCCGCAAATCGCCATGGTGATTTTACAAGGCGCAGGGGATAAAGCCTTCTGTGCTGGCGGTGATATTCGTGATTTGTACCACAGCATGAAGCAACAACCCGGCGAATTTCAACCTTATGTACAAGATTTTTTCAGCAAAGAATACCACTTAGATTATCTCATCCATACCTTTGAAAAGCCGGTGTTGGTGTGGGGAAATGGCATCGTCATGGGCGGTGGCTTGGGGTTGATGGCGGGTGCATCGCATCGTGTTGTCACATCGACAAGTCGAATTGCTATGCCGGAAATGGCTATTGGTCTTTATCCGGATGTCGGCGGCTCTTGGTTTTTAAATCGGATGCCAGCAGGATGTGGCTTGTTCTTGGGATTGACGGGCGCTTCAATTAACGCCGCTGATGCCAAATTTATTGATTTGGCCGATCATTTTATTCCTCATGATAAAAAGTCAGCCATATTCGCAGCCTTATTACAGGTCCGCTGGGGCAACACGGTCGCACTCAACCATCAAAAGCTCTCTGATGTACTGCTGCAATTTGAACAGCAATCGTTAAACCAACAACCTGCCAGTCAGGTTCGCGTGCACCAAGCAGCCATTAGCCAACTGGCGCAAGCAGATTCCCTCAATAGCGCTATGGCAACTATTTTAGCGATGCCAGGAGATGATGCTTGGCTGACCAAGGCCAAAGCCTCTTTGCAATATGGCAGCCCAATCACCGCGCATATTGTCTATCGCCTGTTGCAGTTAGGGCAGTCTAAAATTCTGGCGGATAGTTTCCGGTTAGAACTGGGCTTGTCGGTGCAATGTGCCAAATTAGGCGAATTCACCGAAGGTGTGCGCGCCTTATTAATTGATAAAGATCAGCAACCAAAATGGTTATACCCAGATGTTGCAGCAGTTCCTACTGCGGTGATTGACGAGTTATTTAGCTCGCCATGGTCGGTTACTGAACATCCGTTACAAGCGCTTGGACGGGTGAGCGCTTAATTTTCTAGCCGCAGGCTAACTGGGAGTTTGTTATGGCACAAGTTGCATTTATCGGGTTAGGCAATATGGGTGGCCCAATGGCCATCAATTTAGTGAAAGCGGGTCATCAAGTAACCGCGTTCGATTTGTCAGCGGCTGCACTATCGCAAGTTGCGGCGGAAGGCGCCAAAGTGGCTGACTCTGCTAAAAATGCGGTGGTGGGCGCTGATTTTGTGATTTCAATGCTGCCTGCAGGGAAACACGTGGCCGGACTTTATCAAGAGGTTGCAGACGCAATCAAAGCGGATGCTTTGGTGTTAGATTGTTCGACGATTGATGCCGCAACTGCGAGAGCAGTCGGCGCCAGCCTTGCTGCCAAAGGCATTGCTTTTGTTGATGCCCCAGTTTCAGGCGGGGTTGGTGGCGCAAAAGCTGGGACGTTAACTTTTATCGTCGGTGGCAGTGCTGACAATTTTGCCAAAGCACAAACCGTATTAACCGCGATGGGCAAAAACCTATTCCATGCGGGCGATGTCGGCGCGGGGCAAATCGCCAAAATCTGTAATAACATGCTGTTATCCGTATTGATGGTCGGCACCAGTGAAGCCATTCAACTCGGTGTTGATAATGGCTTAGATCCGAAGATTTTGTCGGAAATTATGCTCAAAAGCTCAGGGCGCAATTGGACTTTAGAATTGTACAACCCATGCCCCGGTGTTCAGCCAAATGTGCCTGCCAGCAACGACTATCAAGGAGGCTTTATGGTCGATTTGATGGCAAAAGACTTAGGTCTTGCGGCTGAATGTGCTCAGCAAAGCCAATCTGCCACGCCGATGGGCGCTTTGGCCCGGAATCTGTATGTTGCACATCAGCGCCAAGGATTTGGTAAGTTGGATTTTTCTAGTATCTTCCGCTTTTTCTCGAAAAAGTAATAGATCCCTTATTTAAACTGGATTAAAGCCATGAATTTAAAAGACAAAGTAATCGTAATCACCGGTGGCGCCCAAGGCCTTGGTTTAGAAATGGCGACGATGTGCGCACAAGAAGGCGCGCATTTAGCCCTGATTGATATGAATACCGAACAGTTAGGCAAAGCGCAAGAGCAACTAACTGCGCTTGGCGTCACGGTTCGGACTTATCAAGGCAACGTGGCGGATGAAGTTACCGTCGAGCAAATTTTCGGTTTTATCGCGGAAGATTTCGGCGGCATCGATGGCTTGATCAATAATGCCGGCATTTTACGTGATGGTCTGTTATTGAAATTTAAAGACGGCGAAATTCAAAGCAAAATGTCGTTAGCGCAGTTCCAATCTGTTATTGATGTCAACCTAACGGGCGTGTTTTTATGCGGACGCGAAGCCGCTGCACTCATGGTCAAAACTGGCCGTAAAGGCGTGATCATCAATATGTCGAGTGTTGCGCGTGCGGGCAATATGGGACAAACCAACTACGCGGCTTCAAAAGCGGGTGTTGTGGCAATGACGGTGACGTGGGCGCGTGAACTGGGACGTTATGGTATTCGTGTTGGTGCCATTGCCCCAGGGGTGATCCGCACCGCAATGACGGATGCCATGAAGCCCGAAGCACGTGAGCGACTGGTGGCAATGAAGCCTGTTGGTCGTTTAGGTGAAGCGGCAGAAATCGCGCACACAGCAAAATTTATCTTTGAAAACGAGTTTTTTACCGGACGCGTTGTTGAAGTGGATGGTGGGATCAGCATGTAATGCTGTGTGCATAACTGCATACAGCATCTAGCTTTCGGGACAACACCCAATAAAACCAGTACTTGATGTGCTGGTTTTTTTTCAACGCTTAAAATAGCAACTCAAACAGTTCAATAGACAGTTCAATAGACAGTTCAATAGAAAGCCCATAGGCTTTGAAACTGAGTTTACTATCGCAATCAGCGATGAAAACAGCGACAATGCGGGAAACAGCTAGCAAGAGTTCAGACAATGGCCGCAGCCCCTGTGTTTACGCCCTCAACCATCATCGAATGCCCATTATGTGCGACTGCGCAAGATTTGATTTGGTTGCAAGATTTAAAACGATGCTATTATCGCTGCGCCCATTGTGCGTTAATTTTTGCAGATCCGGCGTCCCACCTCGATGCAACTGCAGAAAAAGCCATTTACCAACATCATCAGAATGATCCAGCTGACTTAGGCTATCGCAAATTTTTAAATAAATTAGCCGCGCCATTATTAGCAAGGCTTGGCAACTGCAACGGGCTTAAGGCGTTGGACTTTGGCTCAGGACCGGGACCCACCTTGCATTTAATGTTGGCCGAAGCTGGGCTGGCAACAGCAATTTACGACCCTTATTTTGCCGATGATGCGAGCGTATTAGCTCAGCAATATGATGTCATTTGCTCTACCGAAGCGATTGAACATTTTTATCATCCCGCCAAAGAATGGGCGCTTTGGTTATCTCTACTAAGACCTCAGGGCACCTTGGCGTTAATGACTCGATTGGCGCCTGATAAAGCGCAATTTTTCTCATGGCATTATAAAAATGATCCAACCCATGTTTGTTTCTTTAGCAGAGAGACCTTTGAATTTTTGGCGCAACGTGATGGTTTTCACTTAGAAATTATCGAACCTGACGTCATTTTGCTAAAGAGACAAATTTAAGTAGGCGGCTCAGTAGGCAATAAAACCGGAGCGAATGAGTAACATCGGCTTGATTGCTCAGGAATATTTGCCAATTCTGTGGAAATGTTGCCATACTGCTGCGGTGTTGCAAATGTAAAATTACATGGTGAACTGGAGTTGTGGTGATGAGTCATTTGAAAGCAACCCTGCGCACAGCTTTAGCCCTAGTTTTGGGTTTGCTGGTCGCTTTTGTCACTATTATGCTGATTGAGCAAGTCAGTCACATGATATTCCCACTCCCCAACGATATTGATTGGAATGATAGTTCTGCAGCCACGCAATTTATGAATCAATTGCCAGTTGCTGCACTATTGCTGGTGTTGTTTGCTTGGTGCAGTGGCATCATTCTTGGGATCCTCACTGCGGCTTGGATTGCTCGCCGCGTGCGAGGGAGATTTGTCTTAGCCATTGGTGGCTTTATCAGCATAGCCGCAATTGCCAATATGTGGATGTTACCTCACCCGATTTGGTTTATGGCATTGACCATGGTGATGTTACCCGCTGTCAGTTTTTGGACTTGGTGGCAATTTAAACCGAAAAAACGGCAAGGAGTGAGTCATGAGTAACATTAGAATTTTAGGGATCTGTGGTAGCTTACGCGCAAAATCGCACAATAAGACCTTATTAAATTACGCAGCCACTTGTCTGCCGACGGATGCCAATTTAACGATTGCAGATTTATCCGCAGTGCCATTTTTTAATGCAGATATCACAACGCACCCTGAAGCCGTAACTCATCTGTTAGCGCAATTTGAACAAGCAGATGCACTTTGGTTTGCTTGTCCTGAATATAATTATTCGCTTGCTCCGGCGTTAAAAAATGCCTTGGATTGGGCTTCGAGAGCGCCGAATAATACGCTACTCGCCGGTAAAGCGGCTGCAGTTATGGGCGCTGGCGGTGGGATGGGAACCAGCCGTGCTCAATATCATTTACGTCAGGTGGGAGTCTATCTTGATTTGCACTTCATCAATAAACCTGAGGTATTTATCAACGCCTTTGCCTCGACTAGTTTTGATGCGGAAGGCCAACTGATCGATACTCGAGTCCAACAAAGTATTGCAGCACAAGCGCAGGCTTTGGTGCAATTTGCTAAACAACTGAAAAAATAATATGACAACTACTTTGACTAAACTCGCGATTTTATCGTTTTGTACATTGCTAACTCAGGCTGCTACGGCTCAAGTGCTTTCTGGGGTGACTTCAATTAAGGAAGTAAATTTTGATGAGCAGAATGCAGCCATCATCCAACCATTTTGGCAACAACAGGTGCAGCAAGGGCAACTGGTTACGGCGAATGGAGTGAAATTGGCCTATAGCTATGCAATCCCGGCCAATGCCAAAGCCACTATTTTGTTGGTGCAAGGCCGCACTGAGTCCATGATGAAGTACCAAGAATTAATGTGGGAACTCAGCAGCCAAGGCTTTGCCGTATTTACGATGGATCATCGCGGTCAAGGTTTGTCCGATCGCTTACTGGCAGATCGGCATAAAGGTCATGTTGAAAATTTTCAAGATTATGTCGATGATCAACGTTTATTTCTCGAACAAGTGGTTGCAAGCGAGCGTGCTGCTGGCCCGTTATTTTTACTGACCCATTCGATGGGCGGCGCAGTGGGTTCGCTTTTGATGGCGCAGCAACCTGATCTCTTTAATGCGGCAGTGCTTGCATCTCCCATGCATATGCCCAACACCGAATTGTTATTTTCCGAAGCTGACGGTTGTTATGTCGCAGCGACATTAGGGTGGATGTGCACTGATTGTTATGCCGGTTTCGTGTCAGTTCCATATCAGGCAACACCATTTGCAGACAACGTATTGACGCAATCTGCGGTGCGTTATCAAGCATTTCGGCAACAATATGCCAAGCAACCACAATTACAACTGGGCGGACCCACTTGGCAGTGGGTGAGTGAAGCCTGTGCTATTGCCGATGAAATGCCTGCTGTAGCCCAAGCTGTTAAAACGCCATTTTTAATTTTGCAGGGCGGCGCAGATACAGTGGTTTCAAATTCAGCCCAAGATGAGTTTTGCCAGCATGCTACCAATAGCTGTCGTGGTGTGGTCAAAGTGGCTGGGGCTAAGCATGAATTGTTTATCGAGCAAGACCAATATCGGGTGCAAGCCATGACTACGTTATTCAAATTCTTTGACGGATTTATCACACCAGCATCGTAGTATTGCTTCTGGCTGTGGCTGTGGCTGTGGCTGTGGCTTGTGAGTGGTGAGTGTTTCGATTTCTAAGATAGCAAACTTAGCTAGCTACAGCTGGCTTCGCTGAATACGAATTGATACCAGAATTTGGGGCCACATACCGACCATTCCAAAGCTGCAGTTTGATCTCAATGACAGCAATAAAAAAGCCCCAATTTGGGGCTTTTTAGTTGTACTTAATTTCAGTTGCTGTGGTTAATCAACTGATTTTGGTTTCGTCATCGGCGCAGAGCTTACTTGACGAGCCGCAACCGCACCTGCAGGACGCTCAGCAGAACGCACGACTGGACGTTCAGCATTGGTCATCGCAGTTGGTACTACCGCTTGAGTGACTTCTTCCTCAACAACCACAGGTTTGGTCATGGTCGCAACCACCATATTGCCATAGCGATTGGCTCTGGTGTTGGTTGGCGCAACTGAGGCCGCAGGCGTTTCTAATGCAACAGGCTCAATGACTGGCGCTGCAACTGGTTGTGTCCCCACTTGCGCTGCAGCAACAGGGTCAGCGTTTACTACCGATTCAGCGTTTACCACTGGCTCAGCGATTTCAGCTTGAGTTGTGGCAACTTCAGCAGTATTGCCAGTTGCATCGGCAATCGCAGTTTCTGTTGCAAGGGTTGTAACAGCCGGGTTCTCAACTACAGGGCTTGCTACTTCAACGTTTACAACTGCGACTGGCTCTGTAGTTACAGCTTCAACAGCCACATTTTCAACAACCGCTACAGTTTCAACAGTCACGCTTTCAACAACAGCGCCTTCTGCAACTTCAGCAGTGTCTGCTTTTGCTTTCTGCCGACTACGGGCACGAGGTTTAGCTTCTTGCACTTCAGCAGTTGCTGCCGCTTCAACTTGGATTGGTTGCTCTACCATAGTTTCAGCGCTAGTCACAGTAACTACATCATCGGTCACAATCGGTAAATCCAATTGTTGTTCGGTAGATTCAACGGTTGACTCTGGGTAACGCGCATCAACGGCTTCAGCGCCTTCAGCTTGTTGCTGTTCCTTCTTACGCTTTTGACCAGCAGCGCGCAAATGACGTGGAGAACGACGCGAGCGACTGCGATTTTCGTTACTGTCTTTCTCTGCATCTTCTTGCGTATCTGCATCTGTAGCGACAGCAGGCTCAGCTGATTCTGCAGTCACATCAACAGTTGCTTCCTGCGCAGCCACAACTGACGCCTGAGTTGCTACTGGCGAAGTACTCAGTTCTTCAGCCGTTGGTGCAGAAACTGGTGCAGCGTCAGCAACAACATTAGGAATAACTTCAACGGCAACAGGTGCTACCACAACTAGTTGTTCAGAGACTACAGCTTCTGGCACTACTGAATTGGCATCAAGTTGCTTTTCCACACGAACAGATTTACGCATATTGCGACGTTGACGACGTTCAGCAACCTTACTTGAACTTGGCAGTTCATCATCATGTTCATCCAATACCACTTTCGGCGCTTTTTCGGCTTGTGGTTTCTTCTGTTCAGGACG
>JACCEA011091512.1_pt1 | contig 15662 bp, 9 predicted proteins | sample 7449851 | NCBI WGS metagenome assembly JACCEA01 (sample SAMN15323453, study PRJNA562643) | freshwater metagenome | isolation source: river surface water | place: USA:Blue River Watershed | collected 2017-08-18 | reverse complement strand
CCAGCAAAGCTCCCTACAATGCCACCCATCGCGCACCCGTAGCTCAGCTGGATAGAGCACTGCCCTCCGGAGGCAGGGGTCAGAGGTTCGAATCCTCTCGGGTGCGCCATAAATACTAAAACCGCCTATTGGCGGTTTTTGTATTTATAGTACCTCGAAGGTGAGAACATCGTGTTCGAGCAAACGGCAGGATAGCCGTTTGGGACCGCGCCGATAGGTGCGGCCCGCAGGGTGCGGCCTGCAGGGCGAGGTGCAGGATGCACCGAGTCAATCCTCTCGGGTGCTTGCAGGTGAAAACCAGCGCTGTGCTCGTAGACGGCCCACTAAAACCGCCTATTGGCGGTTTTTGTATTTATAGTACCTCGAAGGTGAGAACATCGTGTTCGACCAAACGGCAGGATAGCCGTTTGGGACCGCGCCGATAGGTGCGGCCCGCAGGCTGCGGCCTGCAGGGCGCCTTTCAAGCGACAACCCGCAGCATGCACCGAGTCAATCCTCTTTTGCGCGCGCGCTGGCTCAACACCAGCGCCAGCCAGACCTCGAATATCACCTGAACCAGCCTTACCCACCGCGCTTTCATACGCCTGCAAACGCTTGCTGTCGCCTGCGGTTTAGACCAGCGGTATGACCAGCGTTGAGGCTGATTTCGTTTGACAAGACTGCAACAAAAATACAACATTCTGCGCTAATCCGAGGTCGCTCGTTTGACTGTTTCTATAAAAGTGCCACTGATTAAGAGCATAAGACTGCTATGCCATCGCCAATGACGTGTTTTCGCATTGGGCTTATCGAATTGGATCCGTTGAGTCGCACCCTCAGTCGCGGCGAGATCCAACTCCGTATTGAGCCTAAAATTTTTGATGTTTTATGGTTAATGTTACATAGCCCGAATCAACAGGTCAGCCGAGAACAGTTGATTGAAGGGATCTGGCAACAACGTGTGGTCAGTGACAGCGTCATCCACCGGGTATTTTCGCAGTTGCGCAAACAATTCGCGGTGTTGGATGACTCCCAAGATTACATTCAAACCATTGCCAAAGTTGGTTATCGCTTGGTGGTGGACGTGGTGCATTGTCCGCCCGCTCCTGACGTGACGACGTTGGTACAGGCGCCATCACCGAGTACGGTCGTACCGAGTCCGACCGCAGCGCCTGCAAGCCCACACAGTACCCTCGATACAGCACAAGATAACCCGTTGCGTCCGCGGCCATGGGCGCGTCTGCACGGGCTTGTCGTGCGCCGCTCACGCACCTGGCAACTAGTCAGCGGCGCTCTGCTGGCCAGTGTCGCCAGCTATCAACTGGTCAGTCGCACCGTCGATTCACCAACCACGATGCAACCTCCTTTTGTGCAACAGTTTCCTTTAACCAGCCATGCCGGCAGTGAAACCCATGTTAGCAGCGATAAAACTGGCCAAGTTCAGTTGTATTTGCAGCATGATCAACACAATCAAGCGATGTTATGGCGGCATCACAATGGCCACTATCAACCGCTACTACCACACTTAACCGGGTTGCAGTTTGCCATGCAGTCGCCCGATGGCACCTTGGCCGTCTTGGTGCAACATTCGCCATCACCACAAGGCCAATGCACCGTGTGGTTGGCCAGCTTGAATACCAGTCCTATCGGCTTAAGGTCGTTATGGAACTGCCCGACCGATAGCAATTTCCGCATGCAATGGCGCGCCGATAGTCGCGGTTTTTACTTTCGCCAACGCGTCGACAAAACCAAACCTTATAGCACGTTCTATATGGATGTCAGCGCTAGCCAACCTCAGCAAATTTCATTGCCGGCATCCCATGTCACCAATGGTGATATTGCCGTTGCGCCCTCCTCCGATCATCGCCAGCTGGTGATTGCTCACTACAAAACAGCGACCCAAACCGAGCTGCAGTTTTGGACTATTCCAGCCTATCAGCGTCAAACCAGTCATCTCATCGACTTGGCGGTGTTGCAAGTGCTGTGGCAAGACCAGGAGCATTTGTTGTTAGTGGCCGACAAGCAGGTGTATCGCTATCACATTCCAAGTCGCCGCTATCAGGCTATTTTGGCGGAGAAAAACTACATCAATAGTTTGGCCATAAGTGACACACGCTGGTTTGTTGGGGTAAGTGAACAAAATAGCGACATTTTACAAGCCCGCTTGCCGCAATCCTGTGACGTCAACAACCGACAAGCCGCGTTTCAATCAGCCACAGCGGTGGTGCAAAGCTCACGGCAAGATGTACTGCCAAGGATTAGCCCCGATGGCAAGTCCTTGGCATTTTTATCCGACCGTCAGGGCGAGATGGCGTTGTGGTTAAAATCACTGACCGCCGACACTGCCTACCCAGAGTCGACCGAGACAGCGCTGCCGCCGTTTCCGGCAGGCCAACACTTTTTGCGCATGCAATGGTCGCCGGACAGTCAACGTCTGGTGTATAGCCAAGCAGATGCGTTGTATCTGCAAACGGTCGGGCAACCCGCTGCTGAATTGGTCTTATCAGCCAGCGCGAAGGCCCATAGCGCCAATTGGTCTGACGATGGCAAACGGATCATCTTTGGCAGCAGCCAATCGGGCGATTGGCAATTGTGGCAATACCAGCTTGGCAGCCAGCAAGTGCAGCAGTTAACCACCCAAGGTGGCTATAACGGTTATGTACGGGGCGACCAATTATTTTTCAGCAAGTTTAACCAACCGGGTTTGTATCAAAAAACGCTTGGGCTGGAGGATGAACGGCTGTTAGTGGCCGATTTTAGCGTGACCAATTGGCTGAATTGGCAATTGCAAGGCGACGCCGTGTATTACTTCAAAGCGGGGACTGGCGTGATGCGCTATCAGCTGTCTGATGGCTCGATCGCTTGCGTATTTCCTGAGGTCAAGGGGTTAATTCATCAATACAGTGTGCAAGGCTCAACCTTGTATTTTACCCATGCCCAGCCGGTGCAAGGCGATATTTACTGGCTTACTCCTCCTCAGTGATCCGCAGACCTCGAAGCCTGAGCATAAGCTAGGTTGGCGCCTTCCCACTGCGCATAAAAAAGTGCGGCAGAAACTGCCGCACTTTTTATCTTGCTAACCTGTCTTCTTCAGGTGTCTTTTTCCCGTGTCTTCATCACGTGTTAGCCGTGATTAGAAGCTGTAATCGACACCCACGTAGAAGGTACGACCAAAGGCATCGGTATACCGGTGGTCATAACCAGTTTGGTGACCTTGGCCGCCACGCAGTGACAGCGGTGGTGCAACATCCGTTAAGTTGTTTACACCAATGGTTAAGACGGTATTTTCAATGCCTTTATACGAGGTTTGGTAGTTCACCGTGGTATAGGACGGGATCGCTAATTGGATAGCCTGACCTGCACCACTGGTGCCACCTAACCGAACTTCACGGCTGGCTGCAGTGATGGCACGGTCCTCGTAGCCTGAACGGTAGCTCAGGATCACCGAGTGGTTAAAATCGCCGTGTTGTAAGTTATGCGACCATTTGGCGATGGTACGGAAGTCGACGGCTTGGTTTGCACCAAAACGGCCTAAGCTGCTGATCCAATCGTTGGTGGTGCCAGGGCGGGTGTATTCTTTTTGCAGCAAATAAGTCCCTGCAAACGTGGTGCTCCAGCGACCAAAGGACAGGTCATGCCCGACCATCACATCCCAGTCGATACCACGGGTAATCGATTTACCCACGTTGACGGAGCTGCGCAAAATCGCCAATTCGGTACGGCCCGTCGCTTTGTTCACATTTGGCAAGAAGCGATCGTAGTAACGAGCAGCTTCTGCGAAGATCTGTGCTTCTGTTAAACCTGTCACCAGGTTTTCCATGCCGATGCGCCAGTAATCCAGCGCCAAGCTGAAATCTTTGCTTGGAGCATAGACAAAACCGTACGCAAATTGCTCTGACGTTTCAGGTTTTAAAGCCGGGCTACCTTGGTTGAACACGGTGTATTGCGAGCGAGTTGACAAGCACCAAGCCGCTTTCGGGTCGTTCGCCGCAAATGGGCAATCGTAAGAACCGCCGGTCACACCTGCCGGAACTCGCGGTTGTGCGATATCCAACATCGATGGCGCTTTAAAGCCGGTACCGCTGGATGCACGCAGCAATAAGTCGTCTGTCGCTTGGTATTTCAGTGACATTTTGTACGTCACATCCGACATATCCTCGTTGACCACAAAGCCTGACGAGCCTTTGATTGGGAAGCCAGCTTCGTTGTACGTCGCGCCGTTAAACACTGCACCAATGCTGTCGTAACGTACCGCCGCTGACAATTCCATGTTCTCGATCACCGGCACGATGGCTTCAGTGAAGATACCGTATGAGTCGCGATCTAAGTCGTACGCCGTATCGCGGCTTAAGAACAGAATTTTTTCTTGTTCGTTGGCTTCGGCAATTTTGTTGCTGTAATCCGTTTTACGGTATTCAGCACCAGTTCCCAAGTACACTTGGCCAGCTGGCAATTCAAACACCGGCATCGACGCTTTCAAATCCACGGCTTGCATGGTGGTTTTGTCGTTCGTCCATTCGCCGTTGTACACGGTTTTCATCAGCGCATCGCGGTTAGCCGTGCTTAACTTGTCTGGCGTGGTGAAGATGTCGATGGTACCGGATCTCATCAGGTTGACGAAGTCGTCCCGCAATAACCAACCGCCGACAAAGTTTTGTTTGGAGTCGTTGACGGAGTAGGTGTAACCACCTGAATAATCGATGTCACCGCTGACGCCTTCAAAGCCCAACACCACATTGGTGGCTTTGTTGTTCCACTCGGTGGCGCGAGTCCCCACCGGCAATGCCCGCCAACGTGCGTTGACGCTGGTCACGTTCGCCCGTTGTTCAGGCGTCAGGTTTGGCATCACCCATTGCTGCACGACAGGCGAGGTCAGCGGTAATGGGAAATAGCCTGTTGGGTACGGTGCTACGCGGTTAGTCTCTGAATAGTCAGTCGCGTTGAGGTTGGCAAACACACGTAAGTCGTCGTTCACTTTAAACAACGAGTTCACCATCACGTTATCGCGCACGCTTTCAGGGAATACTTCGATCGTGGAGGTGAAGTCCCATGAACACTCGGTGCCTTCGGCAAAGGTGTCTTGTGGACAGCCATTGTTCATTCGCGCATAAGGGTTAAACACGATAGGCGTGTTCGAGCCTGCCACAAACACCTGCGCGTTGGCAGGGATACCGTTGGGTGAGCCCGCCACGAAGGTGTAGTCCGTTTCGTTGTAACGAAATGGGATGATCCCTGATTTTGAGAACTGACGATCCGTCGACTTCAGCTGCTCTTGGCTGTCGCGCGATACCGACACCAATACGTTGTAACCATCGCTGTTGAAGTCACCAAAACCAGCCGATGCCGACACGTTGTTGCTGGCGCCGCCTTTTTGTTGCGGTTTGTTATAACGAGCACTTAAGTTAAAACCTTGCATGTCCGACTTGGTGATAAAGTTCACCACCCCGGCAATAGCGTCGGACCCGTAAATAGCCGATGCACCGTCGGTTAATACTTCAATTCTGTCAATCGCCGCTAATGGGATCGAGTTCAAGTCGATGGTACTGCCTGAACCACGTGGTGCTAAACGACGGCCGTTTAACAACACCAGTGTGTATTCTGAGCCCAGACCGCGCAATGAAGCGGTTTTTTGACCACCACCGCCGCCACCGACCGACTGCGCCGCCACGGTGAAGCCTTGCATCGCAGGTAAGCTTTGGATCAGTTCACCGGCAGAGGTCAAACCGGTTTTTTCAATGTCATCCCGATTAATCAGTTGGACAGGCAGTGCGCCTTCCATATCGGTTCGTTTAATGCTCGAACCTGTGACCTGAATACGTTCTACGTCCTTTTTGTCAGCTTGTTCAGCCGCTTGGCCAGCATGCGCGCTAGCCATAAATGACATGGCTGTTGCGGCAGAACCGAACACCAGCGCCATGCGAACCGATTGATGTAATTTTTTAGCAATAAACATGCAGCGTATCTCCGACGATCACTGTGCAGTGATTCTCATTATCTAGGGTCAACCTCGTTGCTGCGTTGAACTCGCGCACCGAGCACGCAACGGAAGGGACAAACGGGTGACACCGCGGGCAGCTTGTAACACGGTCAGCCACGGTGATCACCCCATGCTGCGGTCAGCCACGCGTGACGACCATAAAAAAAACCGGAGAAAAAGCTGATGAATTCCTGATGATTGTAAAAAAGAGGTGAATATTAGCAACTATTGTGGCAAGACGAGCGGGTGTTAATTTGCATGAAAAATCGTTGATATACCCAAACAAATCAATATGTTAATTTTAAACTGGGTGTTTTTATTCGTTTTTAAACGCCTGCGGCGGCGATGCATCGCTACTATCGAGCTCGCCTGATGGCCTGATCACCACATCTGTCGCGGATAGATTGACAATCGGCAAAATAGTGCGATCATAACTGTACATATATACAGTTGCTGGTGCGTATGGCAATCGAGTTTCTTGGCCAATCGGCGATTTGCAGCGCGTTGCAGCTGCCGTTGTTTGTTAGCAAAGTGTCGGCGGGGTTTCCGTCGCCCGCACAGGATTATGTTGAGCAAACGCTGGATTTAAATGAGCTGTGCATCAAGCGGCCGGCGGCGACGTTTTTTGTGCGAGTCGAAGGCGAATCGATGATCGACGCGGGCATTTTCCATAACGATATTTTGGTGGTCGATCGCTCGGTGAAACCGCTGCATGGTGACATTGTGGTGGCGCAAGTCGACGGCGAATTTACCGTCAAAGAACTCTGTTTGCGGCCGCAATTGATGCTGGTCCCGCGCAACGGCGCCTATAAACCGATTTGTTTGGCCAATGACCATGAACTGAATATTTTTGGCGTGGTGACCAATGTGATTCGGCAAATGAGTCGTTCGCATAAGTAGTGGATGCATGGACACCCTGTTTGCGCTGGTCGATTGCAACAACTTCTACGCCTCGTGCGAGAAGTTGTTTCGGCCCGATTTAACCCACAAACCGGTGGTGGTACTGTCCAATAACGACGGCTGCGTGATTGCGCGCTCGCGTGAAGCCAAGGCGCTTGGGATCAAAATGGGGGTGCCGTATTTTCAAATGCGGCCGCTGATTGAACGTCACCGCATCGTGGTGTTTTCGTCGAATTATGCCTTGTACGCCGATATCTCGGCGCGGGTGATGTCGACGCTTGAGCAGCTGGCGCCGGCGGTGGAAGTGTATTCGATTGACGAAGCCTTTTTGGATTTATCGGGGCTTGGCCAAATACACGATCTAACGGCCTTTGGCGCACGTGTGCGGCATACCGTGCAACAGTGGATTGGCATGACCGTCTGTGTCGGCATAGCGCCGAGTAAAACCTTGGCCAAGCTGGCCAATCATGCGGCGAAAACATGGCAAAAAACTGGCGGTGTGGTCGACTTAACCTGCCGCCAGCGTCAACGCAAACTGATGGCGTTGTTGCCGGTCGAAGAGGTGTGGGGCGTGGGCCGTCAGCTCAGTAAAAAACTCAATGCGCTTGGCATCCACACCGCGCTGCAACTGGCCGATGCCTCGCCGAAAATGCTGCGCCAGCAGTTTTCCGTGGTGCTTGAACGCACGGTGGCGGAACTCAATGGCGAATCCTGTTTGGCGCTGGAGGACGTCATCGCCAACAAAAAAGCCATTGTCAGCTCAAGGGCCTTTAGCCAGCGCATCACCGAGCGGGCATTGCTCCAGCAAGCGGTGTCGGAATATGTGCATCGAGCGGCCGAAAAGTTGCGTGCGCAACAATCCAAAGCCAAGCAGTTGACGGTATTTTTGCGCACCAGTCCGTTTAGCGACCACCAGCAAGACCCGTTTTATAGCAACTCGGCTACCGGCGTGTTGTTAAGCCCAAGTGACGACACGCGTGACTTTTTGCATTTAGCCAGCCAGCTGCTGCAGACGATTTGGCGCGATGGCTATCGTTACGCCAAAGCGGGCATCATGCTGGCTGATTTTTATGACGAGGGTGTCGAGCAGCTACAACTGTTTGGCAACAGCGCTGCGCACGTGGCCGAAGCGTCGCCGCCGTACCGCAGTGATCCGGCGTTGATGGCGGTGCTGGATGAAATCAACCAGCGCGGTAAAACCAAAATCTTTTTCGCCGCCAAAGGTCTGCACCAAGACTGGGCGATGAAACGCCAGCTGTTGTCACCGGCCTATACCACGCAATGGCCTGATATCCCGAAAGTGACTTGAGAGTGACCTGACAGCGCGGAAATCCGACCAATGTCTCTATTTTGGTCACTGATTTCGTCACTGAATTGATCTAGACTGGCCAGAACTGTCCATGGAATTGGCACACGAGGTTTGCTTGCCAGAACTAAACGACCCAATCAAGGCCATGTTAGACGCCCTAAAACTCGACTTTTTGGATGCATTACCGGCCAAATGCGACGATATAGAGGCGCTCGTGTTGCAATGCGATGGGCAACATCGGCACTCGCTGGCCTTTGAGGAGCTATATCGGCTGATCCATAGCCTCAAAGGCGCCGGGGGCACGCATGGCCTGCCGCTGATTAGCGCCATCTGCCACCATTTTGAAGATGTGTTAAGCCACCCAGAACTAACGCTAGATACCGCTGTGATCAATCACGCCTTAGCCCTGACCGATGCGATACGCCAAGTGGCCTCGCTGGGCCGCCTAAGCGAGCCACATGCCTTGCAAGGCGTGGCGCAGCACTACGAAGCGTTAAAGCAGCGCTACGATGCGGATATCACCTCGGTGTTGGTACTCGAATCGTCCAAAACCATGACGCTGCTGCTGCAACGGCTGCTCAGTGCCTATCACACCCGTGTCACTGTGGTGCAGGATGGCTTGTTGGCATTGCAGCGCTTGTTACACGAGCCATTTGATCTGTTGATTGTGGCGGCAGAACTACAGCACCTGACAGGCCAGGCATTGATCGCTGCGTTACAGCTCAATCAAGGGGTGAATGCCCGTACTCCGGTGATTTTATTAACGTCCAACGCGGAGTCACAGGCTTACCCGCTGAAGGCGGTCACCGTGTTACCACGCACGCCGGACTTACCGCAGTTGCTATCGCCCATCGTGGCCAAGTTATGCCAAGCGCCGCTTGGCCAATAACAAAACACCGCGCTGCAGCGCGGTGTTTTCATTTAAACCCCTCGTTAAACCCGTCGTTGCCAACCTTCGTGGCAGTTACACCTTAAATTGACTGACGCGGCTATTTAAGTGCTCCGCCAGCTCGGCCAAGGATTCGCTGGACACACGCGTTTCATCGGCGCCTGTGGCGGTTTGGGCGGATAAATCACGAATATTCACCAAGTTACGGTCGACTTCACGCGCCACCGTGGCTTGTTCTTCGGCAGCGCTCGCGATGGTTAAGTTCTGATCGCTAATTTGACTGATGGCATTGGTGATCTCCGCCAGCGCATCACCTGCTTTGCGCGCCAGCTGCAAGGTGACGGTCGCGCGCTCACTACTTTGCCCCATCGACACCACGGTTTGTGCGGTTTCGGCTTGCACAGTGCGAATGGTTTGTTCAATCACCTTGGTCGATTCTTGGGTGCGATGCGCCAGCGCCCGCACTTCGTCGGCGACCACCGCAAAACCGCGACCACTTTCACCTGCACGCGCCGCTTCAATCGCCGCGTTGAGCGCCAACAAGTTGGTTTGTTCGGCAATGCCACGGATCACATCCAGCACCGAGCCGATTTCGTTGACGCGATTGGACAGCTGCTCCACGCCACCGCGTGACGCTTGCAGCTCTTGCTCTAGCGATTGAATCGCAGCGATGGTTTGTTGCACTTGTTGCTGGCCACTGCGTGCGGTGGCGTCGGCATCGTTGGAATTGTTCGACGTGGCGGCGGCACTTCGCGCCACTTCCTCGATAGCGGTGGTCAGTTCGGTGACCGCGGTCGCGGCCATGTCCACTTCTGAACTTTGTTGTTGCATGATACGCGCCGATTGGTCGGTCACGGCGTGTAACTCTTGCGAGGTAACGCCCAGTTGATTGGCCGAACGATTGATATCGGTGATGGTGTCGCGTAATTGATGCTGCATCGACGACATGGCGCGGATCAGCGCCCCCGCTTCATCCGGCGACTCGTCGGTAAAGCGCTCACGCAAATTGCCTTGGGCGATGGTTTCGCTGACATACACCGCATGATTCATCGGCCCGACTAAACTGCGAGTGATCAACACCGCAAACCCAGTGCCAAGCACCGCCGCAATCACGATGCTGAACAGAATGCTTAATTCAGCCGCCATCATACTATCTGCGGCTTGTTGCGCTTGTTTTTTACCGGTGTCGCGTTGGTATTGCGCTAAGTCTTGCAGTGCCTTGGTTAAGCCACTGGAGGCTTCGGCAAAACTGCTATCGCGAAACGCCACCGCGTCGTCACGTTTGCCACTTTGCAACAGGGCAATTAACTGTTGATGCAAGCTGTCATATTGTTTTTTGGCCTCCAGCACCTTTTCAAAGGTGGCACGACCGGCTGGGGTTTTGTGGAAGTTTTCGGCTTGATTTGAGGCCTCGTCATAGGCTTTTTTCGCTTGGTCGATTTTGCTGACAAAACCGCTGCCATCACCACCGCTGCTATCGGCCAACCAATTGATGGTTTCGATACGCATCAGTAAAAACTCGCGATTCATCTCACCTACCAGCAAGGCTGCCGGCAATCGCCGCTCGGAAATGTTGTTTAAATTGCCTTGAATGTCGGTTAAACGCAGATAGGCGCTAATGCCCACCACAATACTAATAAGCACCAAAATGCCAAAGCCGACACTGAGCCGCTTGCCGATTTTAAATTGCCGTAACATGAAATACCCCTGTCTTTTTTATGCACTACTCCTCTGATTCTAGAGCCAATTTCAGAAATTGCCTATGCAACGCGAAAATCGCCAAGGCTGGTCGGTGTAGATGATTGGGGAACGGCATGGCGAAGCCTGCACCATATCAAAGCCTGCACCATGCCAAAGCGCCACTTTGCCAAAACGCAGGTCAAGCATGCTTGGGCGCAGCGGCTCAGGCGGACAAAATGCAGGCTGAAAGGATGCAGGCTGAAGAGTTGAGACTAAAACCCACAGGCACACGCCAGCTAAGCCTTGCTCAACGACCACTGAAAACCTGTGGTTTGAATTTACAGCTTTAAAGTTGTATTTATCAAAAACAATTTAAAAACTGTATTTATAAATTACATGCTATAAACTGTTATTTAAGTGAGTTCATACAAGGCCGGTAACTATGGAATACCCACTGTTTACACAAGCTCAGCTGCGGATATACCTAAAAGCGCTGAGGCTTAAAGCTGGCTACTCCCAACAACAAATGGGTGTACTACTTGGCGTATCTCAGCAAAGTTACCAAGCGCTCGAGAGAGACCCGGGCAAAACCAGCTTTAGCAGGATTTGGCAGGTGCTGCAGATCCTAAATGCAGGGGTAGTGATTCGAGATAAACGTGATGACGCGCCGATGACCGAGGAAAAGCCTGCTGCTTACCCCCCCCCAAAAGCCCCGACGCCTGCCAGCTCCGCAGTGAGTCACGCGGTTAGAACGAATAATCCAGTACAGGTTGAGTCTGTGACATCAGCGCAGCCCCGTGACACTGCCCCGTCTAATTCCGTGCAGCAGATCCGAACAGCAACGGGTAAAAAAGTGGAGTGGTAGATCATGGCTATGCACCCAAGACGGATGACGGCGTCGACCCTCGCTGTTTGGATGAACGGAGAAGCCGTCGGTTATTGGTCGCCGAAAAAAGAAATCTTCCAGTATCATCCGGACTGGAGCACGAATCCTCATGCCAGGGCATTGTCACTGTCCATGCCATTCACGCCCGGAAACGCGCCGCACAAGGGTGACGTGGTATCGAATTATTTTGATAATTTGCTGCCCGATTCTGATGCGATCAGACGACGATTGGCAACCAAATTTCAGACTCGAAATACCAGCGCAGGAGCCCTGCTAGAGGCTGTGGGGCGGGATTGTGTAGGTGCGATCCAACTATTACCGCACGATGCTGCACCACCCGCTTTCGAGGGGATCCAGGGAGTCCCATTAACCACAGAGGACGTTGCGGACATTTTACGGAATACGACCACCAGCACGGCACTCAACCTGCAGAGTGTACCAAGCAAAGATGGGCTCAGGCTCTCAATCGCCGGCGCGCAGGAAAAAAACGCGCTGCTCTATATCGATGACAGGTGGTTTTTACCTGTTGGTACCACGCCAACAACGCATATTTTAAAATTACCGCTTGGCCTTGTCGGCAATATGAAAGCCGACATGTCGACCTCTGTTGAAAACGAGTGGCTGTGCTCGCGGATTGTGCATGCGTTTGGCATTCCGATCGCTTTTTGCAAACCTGCCATCTTTGGTACTGGGCAAGGCGCGATCAAAGCTTTAGTTGTGGAACGTTTTGATCGCGCCATTGATAACGAAGCAGGCATCCTGCTTCGTTTGCCGCAAGAGGACATGTGCCAAGCGTTGGGAGTGAATTCACTTGCTAAGTATGAGATGGATGGTGGCCCAACCGCTAAAGACATTATCGATCTGTTACGCAACGGTATCTCACCTGAGCAGGATTGTTTGAATTTTTTCAAATCGTTATTAGTGTTCTGGCTACTGGCAGCGACCGATGGCCACGCTAAAAACTTTTCGATCAAGTTGCACAAAGGCGGATCGTATTCACTGGCGCCACTGTATGACGTCTTATCCGCTTACCCGCTGGTCGGTAAAGGCCAGAACCATATTCCAAAGCAGAAGCTGAAACTCGCCATGGCGGTGGTGTCAAATTCCAAGCATTATCTTGTGGATAAAATCGTCGCCCGTCATTGGGTAGCCTTTGGCAAGTACCTAGGCTTTCCTGAACGCCAAGTAAAAACGTTGATTCATCAAGTGTACTGCGAAGTACCAGCCGTCATTGCGCAAGCGAAAAACGAGATAACTAGCCAGTTAGACGGCAATTTTCCAAACGGGTTAGCGCAAGCCATTTTTAATGGCATGCTGGCGCTGCGCGAGCGTTTGGCGATAGACGCGTGACTTTACCATTGGCATGGTTGCGCTCAGCCCCAAATAAACCTGGGCAAAAAGCCCGCCCTTGAGGAAAGTCACTCCGACCTACACTGGACAGTTGGCTCGTTTTCAAAAACTTAGCTTAAAAACCTTGCCATCGGCCGCTCCTACGCGTCAGCGCCTACGCCGTTAACTTCGCTGCCAGCCATTGCAGCGCCTGGGCGCGGGGGCCAAGCACTGGGTTACTAAAACTTAAGCGCAAGCAATGGCCGAAGCTGCCGGCTTGGCTGAACATGGCGCCGGGGGTTAACACCACGCCGTGTGACAGGGCCTCGGCGTACAGCTGCACCGTGTCGATGTGCGGCGGTAGTTCCAACCAAAGTGCCAAACCGCCGTTGGGTTCACTCCAACGCACCTGCGGCTGCTTGGCAAATAGCTGCTGCAGCAACTGCTGCAATTGGTGGTGTTGATGCTGCAAACGTTGGCGAAAATGCTGCAAATGGCGACGATAATGGCCTTGCGCCATAAACTGCGCCAGCGCCAGCTCGTGAGTTTGACTACCGGCTAATTGCGTGACCAGCTTTAAGCGCTCCACCTGGGCTTGATAGCGCCCTGCCGCTATCCAGCCGACTCGCACATCGCGCGACAAGGCTTTGGAAAACGATCCACACAACAGCACTCGGCCGGTGGTATCCAACGCTTTGACCGGTGTTGGCCGCTCAACAAAGCCCAAGTCGCCATAAATATCATCTTCGATGATGGCAAAGTCGTGGTGCTCGGCCAGTGCCAGCAATTGCAGCTTGGCCGCTGGCGATAAACACACGCCAGTGGGCGTGGCAAAGGCCGGCGTCACCACGCAGGCTTTGATCGGCCATTGGCGCAGCGCGCGCTCGAGCACGGCCATGTCCATGCCGTGGGCCCCGAGCGGGATCTCCAACGCGCGCAATTGCAGTTGCTCTAACAGTTGCAACACGCCATAAAAGCCGGGTTGTTCCACCGCCACAATATCACCGGGCTGACAGCTGGCTTTTAGTGCTAAAAACAGCGCATGTTGGCAGCCGGCGGTCAGACACAACTCATCGGGTTGCAACGCCAGCCCCATCGCTTGGTAATGCAGCGCTAATTGCTCGCGCAGCGGCAAAGCGCCGCGAGGTTCGTCGTAACGAAGGGCCGCGACCGTGCCAAGTTCGCGCATCACGCGGCGCTGCAGCCGGTGCAACTGCGCCAATTGCGGCAGTGCCACCAACGGCCCTGCGGGGTAAAAATCAAAGGCGGCACTGCGTTGCATCACGTCGTAAAACAGCGCCGGCACCGTCACGTCCGTCGGCGCGGCCAGCACGCTAGGCTGCACGATTGGCGGGCGCGCAGCGGCAGTGGTTGACGGCCGCTGCACGTAATAGCCAGAGCGATCGACAGCCTGCAACCAGCCCATGGCTTCGAGTTGCTGCAACGCATGCTGCACCGTGGCAAGGGAGCAGTGATACAAGGTGCACAAGCGCCGCACCGACGGTAGCTTTTCGCCCGGTTGCCAGTAGCCACTTTGCAGCTGCGCCACTAATTGCGTGGTCAGCTGTTGGTATTTAAATGCCATGGCGCGCCCTTGATTGAATTCATCTGTATCTATTTTATTTCAATTTTCTGTATCTGTATTTATTTTGGCATCGCCGTAGACTGCGCGCCAGCACATCGCTCAAGTTGCGTAGGAGGTTGTATGCAGCGCCCGTCAGAGAATTTGATCATCCCCGTCACCACCGATAGCAGCGGCAAAATTTATATCCGCGAGCAATTTGGCTACTTTCAGCGGCTACGCCGCCGCTTAGGCTGGCTGTTGATGCTGCTGTTTATGGCGTTACCGTGGCTGCATATCGATGGCCGGCAAGCCTTGCGGATTGATGTCGAGCGCTTTGCCATCGAATGGTTTGGCTTTGTGGTGTTGCCACAAGACTTCGCTATCGTGGCCCTGCTGTTTGCCATTGCGGCCTTTGCGCTGTTTTATGCCACCAAATTGTATGGCCGTATTTGGTGTGGTTATGTCTGCCCGCAGACCATCTGGAGTTTACTATTTGTGTGGGTGGAGCGGCGCATTGAAGGCCCCGCCAGCAAAAGCAAAGCGCTCGATGCCCAACCTTGGCGCGGGGTGGCGGGCCTTCGCAAACTGGCGATCCGCCTGGCCAAGCACAGTGTGTGGGGTTTGCTGTCGCTGGCCACGGCCTTGGTGTTTGTATCGTATTTTGTGCCAGCGCGCAGTCTGTACAGCGACTTTTTTCAAGGCAACGCCAGCGCGGCGGTGCAAAGCTGGGTGTGGTTTTTCGCGTTGTGCACCTATCTCAACGCCGGCTTAGTGCGCGAGAAAATGTGTTTGCACATGTGCCCGTATGCTCGTTTTCAATCGTCGATGTTTGACCGCGCCACCAAGCTGGTGGCATATGACAGCGCACGCGGTGAAGCACGTGGCGCGCGGAAAAAATCGGCAGACAAACCAAGCGGCATGGGCGATTGTGTCGATTGCAACTTGTGCGTGCAGGTATGCCCTGTTGGCATTGATATTCGGCATGGCCTGCAGTACGAGTGCATCAACTGCGGCTTGTGCATCGATGCTTGCGACGCCACCATGCGCCAGTTTGGCTACCCGACGGGGCTTATCCGCTACCACGGCGATCACAGCCCCAAAGGCCTTGCCAGGCTCAGCCGCCACCTTGGGTATGGCGTGGCGCTGCTG
>JACCEA010153688.1_pt1 | contig 15663 bp, 8 predicted proteins | sample 7449851 | NCBI WGS metagenome assembly JACCEA01 (sample SAMN15323453, study PRJNA562643) | freshwater metagenome | isolation source: river surface water | place: USA:Blue River Watershed | collected 2017-08-18 | reverse complement strand
TGATCTTCGCGGATCCATTGGGTGACCTGTTGGGAATGAGGTACCACCGCAGGTAAATTGCGGGCAAGTAGGAAGTCCATATAAGCTAGGAAAGGATTGCCCATTTGTTCGCCTGCACGGAAGGCAGCAGTGGAAGCAGCAGCCTCGGCGAGTGCCGTCGCATCCTGACGCACATCCACATCCTCATACATACCCTCCTCAGTAGGCAGTGCATCCACATACACGACCTTCTTCACATCGGCCACCGGCAATAGAGCGGGAACGGGTGCTCCATTGGCCTGAAGAGGTAGGAGATCGGCGACCGTGTTGGGAATGTAGGAATGTGCCTGATCCGCCAACACACTTCCTGCCCCATCACGCACAACAATAGAATTCTTAAGTGCCAAGAGCAGATCTGTGGTACGATAGAGCCGACGCAGAATACGGGGATTTTTCTGTCTGGCCAACGGTATATCCAGGAGCATGCTGACAAACATATCTTCGCGTTGCACTGCGTCACTGTAGGTGCGTTCACTGGTGGGAATCTCTTCCACAAGTGGGGCGGGCAACTCTATTTCCGGGAGCTCTTCATAGGGAATTTCCTCTTCGGCAACAACACCCTCAGTATTATTGTTGGTAGTTCCGAAATCCTCGGGTGCGGAGCGGGGCACGATTACGGCATCCACGGAACCGAGGAATCCGAAATTGAGAATACGGCCATCTTCCAATTGAATGGCATCCTGCTCATCACTCGCAAGAATGGTCTGGACGACACCTGGTTCTCCTGCAGGTTCCCCTCCGACCGTATAGAATTCCAGACTCTCCCCTGGAAGAACACCAAGTTGGCGGGAATAATGAGGATATTTTGCCTTTTCATGGATAATGAGCTCCTGTACACCAAGAGAATCCTGGAACATACCCGTAGTGGAATCCAGGGGAAAATCTACGGCACGATCGCTTACATGAGACGGACGAATGCGTATTAAGGACCCATCACGATATATAATGCGACCTGTTGTGGATTTATGAATATCTGATAGGATTGTTATGAAATCTCCGAGCTCGGGCACGAGCTGGGATTCGTCAGATGCATTGTAATTTGACATGGGAGTCCTCTAATGTCCTGTGGGGTTTTTGGTGTTCAATGGGAATCCCGCGCTCAGTAGATGGTTATTTACAGATTTATAGGTGTATATGTTATACGATCTCCAGGACAATTGTTGGATACAAGATAATAATCCATTTCTAGCTGTATTCCTGAACTGGTTGATAACATATCTGTTAATTGCCGTATATCTTCTTTATGTGCATCACTAATATATGCACTATTGTTGGAATCACGATATATGTAATATCCATAAATTGCCTTACCAATTCTAGTTCCATTTATATCTCTTCCATTTTTGCATGCACTTTCAAAGATAAGCATGTTTGGAAACAGATTCTTTAACCAGTTTATGTCTAATATTTTACTGAATGAGTTTTCCAACACACCGTAAACCATTACATCGTTATCAATAAAGTAAAGTCTATTATAGGAAGAGGAATGCATCATTATAAGTAATGAAATAAGAAGGAAAAGGGGCACGCAATCATTGCAATCAACCGCATTAATGTTCATTTTTTGTTGGATCCGATTAGGTTTGTAGGAAATTTTGGAGGATCCCGCATTTTCCCGGAAAAAATGAAAAATGACGATGAATTTGTTTTCTTTGTTGTGCAATTCTTCCCTTTGTATATTTCCTTTTCCTTACTTTCTTTTCCAAAATGTCCTTTCCTTCTTCAATCACGACTCTTCTTTCCCACCTTCACACAGCAAGTGGTGATTGGTCCAGTTCCCAAAAAGCCAAGAAAGCCTATATGAAGCTTGTGGAGTGGCTCAAGGATACTACTCGTTCTCATACAATTGATGAGGAATATCTGGTTGTGAGGGAACTTCTATCTTCTCATGCATTTAAGTGGACTGTTTTACAGGAGGCTGGAATCCCCCTTCTTCCACCAATGCCCAATAGTCCAATTACACTCTATGATCATGAATTAGCAACATATGTGGATGCATATGTTGCAAATCCTATGCGTGCCGCAACTGATGAGGAATCCATACAAATGTTTGAATACACCAAAAGTCATACAAGTTATCCTAAAATTAGTTTGCCAGCCTTGAGAAAGGCCGGAATGTTGAAAGATGAATGATGAATCAAGAATTAAGCAATAAAAGGTAACAAACTAAGGTAAGTTTTTTAACACATATTGGATTATGTAGGGATTGTGGTAATTCTATGGATTCCTACACACTCCGATGAGGATCCCGCACCCTGGCGGAAAAAATTGACGGCCTCGGCAAGCCCTGGCTGGCTTGTGTCGCTTCGCAACCCCATTCTTTCCTTTCCTTTCAGCTTAAGCATTTCCTTTCGTTATTTCCTTTCAGATACTTTACATTCCATTCCTTTCAAAATGGCAACTACTTTCACTTCCCTGATTTCTACTTACACCACCTGGACTGCCCTGAAGACCTACCTCAGCAGTGAGGAGGGTGGCAAGCTGTCGGTGTATGAGGTGCCTGAGACTGCACTGGCCATGATCCGCTATGTGAAGGGTCAGAGCGACATGAAGGTGGCCCATGTGGGTGCCTTCCGCTCCGTAGTGTGGAACACGGCCACCAACAAGCCTGTCAGTGTGACGGCCTTCAAGTCCGAGACGGGTGAGGGCTTCCCTGCACTGGGTTCCGCCTCCGAGATCCTCATGGAGGAGTTTGTGGACGGTGTTATGATCGGCCAGTTCTGGGATGCGAGCAGTGAGAGCTGGCGCATCCACACTCGCTCCACTCTTGACGCCAAGTGCCGGTACTTCAGCACCCGCTCTTTCGCCGAGCTGTTCCATGAGGCGGTTGTGGCCACCTACGGCGTCGCTGCGCCCTTCACGGATCGCCTGGACAAGGCGGTGAGTTACACCTGGATCCTGCAGCATCCTGAGAATCGCGTGGTGTGCCCTGTGCAGAAGCCCCGCATTGTGCTGGTTGCCGCTTACAGCATTGGGGAAGATGCCGAGCTTGAGGAAATTGCTGCACCAGAGGGTGTGGTAACCCCCCGCAGCTACTTCACCAAAACCGCCGAGGCACCTGTTGGCCGCATGGATATGTCACCGGTGCTGGATGTGATTGGCATGGTCAATCGTCAGGAGCACGATCTGCAGGATTCGGGCCTGCATGGCGGTGCCCCTGGCTATGTGCCTGTGGACATTCCTGGCGTCATCAGCATGATTGCCAGCATGCGCGGCTCTGTGCGCTACCAGGGCGTGGTCATCAAGGACGCTTCGCAGCCCCTGAAGCGCTGGAAGGTGCGTTCCCAGGTCTACAACCAGGTGCGCAAGATGCGCGGCAACACGGCGCGCCGCGACTTCCTGTGGATGGATCTGTGGAGCAAGGGCGGTCTGGAGGAGTACTTGAAGTTCTTCCCTGAGGAGCGCCGACCTACCACGGATCTCATCAACCGCTGGAAGGCGGTCACCCAGCAGGTCTTCAAGATCTATGTGGATGCCTTCAAGGCCCGCAGTATGGATCGCTCCCAGATCCCCGCCAAGTTCCGCCCGCTGGTGTATGGCCTGCACAACCTGTACATGACCGGTCTGAAGCCAGCACACAAGACGCTGGACTGGCGCGCCTGTGTGCAGTGGATGAACGATCGTGACACCGCCCAGAAGATCTTTGTGCTGAACTGGGACCTGCGGCAGGCGCAGCAGCAGGCACTGCCTCTGGAGCCCCTGGCCACCGCTACGCTGCGCGCTGAGGTGATTGCAGCAGTGGAGGCCGCTGTGGATGCAGCAGCCAGCGAGACCAAGGAGGAGGGCGAGATCTAATCACATTGCCACACACCATTGCCCCACACTTCACACACCACACACCCATTCCCCACACACCACAATCCCAACAAAAATCCTAAAATCCTCTAAACCCTAAAAAACCAAAAGGAGTGTTCATTAACACTCTTTTTGGTTACACCTAAATAGGAAAGAATGGCCACAACACCTGCAGAAGTCTTTATTCAAGATATTCAATCAAAACCCATCTATGTGGGGTTTTTTCACGGTGAGTTTGATGCATGTCCTGCGAAAACCGTTTATAGTGACAAGTTCTCTTTTATATTTCAGCATATGAACGCACCACCGGATCCTACAACATTACCCACACTTGTTGTTCCACCCAATGTTTCCCTCATGCAGCTTACAAAACCCGGTGAATATCTTATGTTGAATTCCTCAATTCTATACTATTTTTTCCATAAGAAGCAGTTCTACACACAAACACTTATGCCCCTATTTGCTGTCCGATCACCCAAAGACATCGTCCATCACAAGGATGCGGAATATTTATGTTGGGATATGGAGAAGCGCAAAGGTCACGCGGCTAACAAAATATCAGGAGTCGGTAAAACCTTGGCGGCAGCACTAACAGCACCTACAAATCCTATAAATGCCGAGGCATCCCAGAAAGCCGCAAAAGAAGCCATGCAACTTATGAAGGATGTAACGGAACGCAAAAAATACGAAGCCGGTGATCCAACTCATTTTAGTGAAATATCAAGATTTATGGGGGGTGACGAGGTTCCCAATCTCATCTTATCCCAAGTGGATAAACATATGGTGGGTCTCGGTGTATACAAATACTCCCCCAACACTGGCAAAATAGAGAAAATCCTTGTGAATACAATTCCAGGAATTCCAAAAGGTGGAGATTTACGCCTGTATCATTTGACAAATTACATTTCGCGTGTAGGAGGTGGTCGCATGATTCTGTTTTCCTGTAATTCCTTGGCTATTGCAAAATTACAGACCCAACAAGGAATCGCAAAAGCCCTTACAGCCCGCCAAACAATTGCCCGTCTTCAGGAAAATTACATTGCGCGGAATCCTGTAATGAGTCCTGAACGGGGCTGGGCCATTTTTGAAGCCGCTTTCCCCAAAGTCTTCATGCCCAATCTACAATTCGTGAATCCCTTTTCTCTCAAAGCCCTGGACAATAATTACAAACACTGGATATTATACAATTTAATTACATATGGTAAATTTTATGAAAGTATGCCAGAGGTCACCACGACCTTCTCATCATCTCTGCGACATGAGGCACTGCAAAACAAGGCTCCTCCTGGAGTACTTATTCAAAATTTGGGACAACCGTTGGGGAATGAAGCGCCAGCACCAGGAGAAGGTGTTGCTTCCTATTTGTGCCGAAGAGGCAAGAAATCATGCGCAATCCAAGGAGGAACACGGAAACACCGTAAAAGTGCGCGAAAAACAAGAAAGCATTGAGGCAATATGTTGGGAGCTTTGGAACATACCTACATTCCCAACACACACCCTAAATCTCTTTGTTCAAGAGGGACTGAGGCAATATGTTGGGAGCTCTGGAACTTACCGGTATTCCCAACATGCGCCTAGTTAAACATTTCAAATCTCGGAAGTAAAGAGGAAATGGCAGCGAGTATTGCCAATAGTTTGGTCCGTGTGAGTTCGGGCCTGCAATATGAGGATCTCCTTACACCCAAAGGAAATCCTCATATAGATCAATTTGTAAAAGTGCTCCGGAAAACGACACGATGGGCTGCCCAATGGCGGCGTGTGGACTTTGACGGCCAGCCAGGGTTCGGTAAAAAAGTATCCCTTACCATCCCCCGCATCGCTGAACTAGTCAATGGTGTTACACTTGTTGTCCAGATGCCGGATATTGCCACGGCACAGGCGGCGGCCCAGGCTGCCGCAGCTGCAGCTGGCACACCTTTCCTCGGCCCCCGTTACAGTTGGACGAATTCCCTTGGCCACGCCTTGATCCAGACCGTGGAGTTAGAGATTGGTGGCGCAATAGTGGAGACGATGGATGGGAGATTGTTGGAAGTCCTGGATGAGCTCTATGAGCCCCTGGATACTTTGCCCGCTAAGAATGCAATGATCAAACGCGCACCCTCAGGGTTCGGCCCCACAACCTGGGTCGGCACAGCAACCGACCCCGTAACCGTTCATGTTCCCATTCCGTTCTGGTTTTCGCGACCCGGTCGGTATTCTCATGCACTTCCTCTGGATGCCATAAATGCTGAAAAAGTCCGCATTCATGTGACTTTTCGGACGGTGGAACAACTGTATTATACGGATGCAAGATATGATGAGAGGACTGTTGGATTTCGGGTGGGTCAGGATGTGAGTGGTGCAATGCCTGAGTTGGCCGGTGGCCGTTTCTGGGTCCAAAAACCTGTTGCTAGCGCAACGGGCAGTGTGTATTTCATGTCTGCTACAATGCCCTTTGCAGGTGTCAGTGGCGAGGTGTTGCAGGGTTACACGATGCCCGCGCGACTGGAAATGGAAGATGGATATATGATGTTGGAATATGTGAGTGTGGAGGAACCCGAGGCAATAGCCCTGCGCACCGCGGAACTCACCTATTTTGTGGAACAACACAATGCTATCTTATCCCAGGCCACCCAGAATACCACGGAAGCCCGCATTTCGCTACCGCTTTCCAATCCGACCAAGGAGATCCTGTGGGTACTCCAGCGACCTGAGGCAGAGGCCTATAATGCCTGGTTCCTTTTCACACGCGACCTAGGTCCCTACATATACCAACGACCCAATAATCTCAATGCCGCGGATTTCAATCCCTGCTTTGTACCCTGGTGGCCCGATGCAGATCTGACACCTACGGCTGCAAATGGCTGGCAGGTACTGCCCGCATTTCGCAATGCCGATTCGGAGCCGATTGTTGGGGCCTCGGTATTCTACAATTCCTATGAACGATTTGAAATCAAGGGACCGGCGCTGTTTCGGACCTTGTTACCCACCAAGGCAGCCACGAAGGTCGCTGTGCATGATCGGTATGTGTATATGTGGCCATTCGGCGTAGGGCCAGAACGCGAAGATGTATATCGTCCTGCAGGGGCTGCGAATTGGGATAAAATACCTCGTAAAGAAATGTATCTTTCCATGGCTGCGGGTCCTGCATGTACTCAACATCCCAACATGAATATCTATGTTTGGACGACGAACTGGAATATTCTCAAAGTATTCGGTGGACGCGCTGGCCTACTGTTCTCCACTTAATAGGATGCAAAAGTAAGACTCATGTTTCCATTGAGAAGCAAGAATGATCCTGCACTTGTATATAAATAAATACTGAGACTATCATAATCTATGCCTCCACTATTTCCATAATGAATACCGAGTTTCAGGGTTATGGTTATAGGGAGTGTTAGATAAATTGTGGAAGATATGGATTCCGTTCTAGCTAGAATAATCTGATCCGTGTTTGCGAAGGGTCCACCTGTACTTGCATATGCATAAATATACATAGCTGGTTCGTTTCCAGCAATTCGTATTGATACACTTGTACTAACTACTATTGTATTTCGTGTGAGTGAATAAACTGGCATTTGTACGCTTCCTTGAAGACATGAATCAAATGGATCCGCGACAATGTTGTGGGGTGTAGTGCTTATAGTACCACCGTTATTATCTCCACAACTGGGATCGTACACAATCATTGTGCTTATATAAGCAGAATCAGAGGAACCACCACCGCCTCCACCGGTAGGTGCATTCGTGTATGTTACCTCTTTTGTTGTGGAATTGTAATACAGGCTCCATGTCTGATTGGCATCATCGCGAATTGGATCTATGAATAATCCAGGAGTTGCCGATGTGAGTCCAGACATTGTTGCATTCAACACAATGGAGCTGACAGATTGGGAGCTGAATCCGGCCTGATACCCTAATGCTATAGAATAGGGTCCTTGTGAGGTAGCACCGGCACCGACTCCAATTGCTATCGCATTTGTTCCTTGAGAGCTAGTAGCCGCCCCACTTCCTACAGCAATTGAGCCTATACCCTGGGATGTATTTCCTGCGGCAGTGCCTATACTGATTGCATCTGCATATTGATTGCTAAATCCTGCATAGGAACCAATTGCCACTATATTGCTTGATCCATTAAATTGTAAATTGTAAAATCCAGCATAATTTCCGATGCTTATGGAATTATGATTGGAATCATTCTGATTTCCAGCATAGGTGCCAATACTAATTCCATTAGAACCATTGCTTTGACCGGCGTAGGCACCAATAGCAATCGTCTTGGGAACATCGGATAATCCGTTGGAACTGCCGGCATAGGTTCCAATCGCAATTACATCGGGTGGAGCCAAAAGACCAGTTGCCCAATGTGCACGGTATCCTAGGGCTATAGAACGCTGGCCCTGGTGAATTCCGCATTCACTGCCGATAGCGATGGCGTTGTTTTGCTGATTTCCCGAGGTGCTTTTTGCTGCTCCATATCCAATGGCAATCGCACCTTCATTTTGTGTGCGTGAAAATCCAGGTCCAGATTCTGTACCTATGGCAATTGTGTTGGATTGTTGGGTTCCACTACCTTGCCCTGCAGCCAAATACCCTATTGCAATTGCACCGGATCCTTGATTTGTGCCACTCGCAGCACGATATCCTACAGCGAGTGCTCCGGTGGATTGACTTCCACCGGAATTTTGGAACCATGCTCCGGAAAAATACATATTGTTAATTCCAATTGCTGATGCGCCTTCGGCCTGTATATATCCATATGCATTTATGTTGGTAGTTGTGGATTGCATAGTATAATTGGTGGCAGTCTGATTCCAGATTAGTGTATTTCCTGTAAAAATACCACTAGGCAAGGAAGTTCCACCTGCAGGACCTGTTGGTCCTGCGCTTCCACTGAGACCTATTAACCGGACTGGAATTGTATCACTTGCACAGGTTGCTGCATTTGTTGTTGCACTGGATGCTGCTAAGTAAAGTTGGACATATTTTCGTGTTGCATCAAAATGCACATCGCGTTTTAGTGTGAGATTTATAGGTGCAATTATGCGGTCAGTTCCACTAATAGCTCCCAATCTTGTGAATATACTCATAGTAGATGTTGCATTTAAGGTTGAACCGGATCCATCAGCAGCAGAATTGCATATTGCATAGACATATAGCTGATTGATTGTTGTAACTGCACCCAATGTCACCGATGCATCCAGAGTCACCATTTGTGTATCGGAATCCAAAGCAGGTGTCAAATCATAAAATTGCGATACACTGCTTTCATCCGTAAAAAGGGCACTAAACGAGGAAAATGTTGAAATTGTTGCATTTGACCGTGTATTCACATTGTCTAGAATGTAGGGAAAAGTTACAGTGCCACCACCCCCGCCTCCTGCGGGTCCAGTAGGTCCCGTAACTCCTACACCTCCTCCTCCCGCTAACTTGGTGAATTGCTGCTTTGTGAGTGTGGAATATAGGGAGTAACCTGTTGGGCCTTCCAGCATATACTGGACATACATGTATTCTGAAGGCTGCAGTAGCACAGTTTGACTCATGGAAGTATCAGAGTATCCGAGGAATTGCGAGCGCCAGACGGAGGAATCCGTGACTCCGTCGGATTTGCGGAAATCTACATCTAAGTTGCCCTGGTCTGTATTGAGGCGTACATCAGCTTGGATGGCTAGGGCATCCGAGGACTGGTTGGTGAAATAGCCTGTGACAGGATCATATCCACTAAGACCCGCCAACACGGCATCTTGGGAGGTGCATTTGAGAATGTAGGAAGCTCCGCCAGTCAAGCCGGTTGTAGTAGTGCTAAGAGAGTAGAGAAGGGCTGCAGAAGCGGGTGCAGTGCCAGTGGGGCCGGTGGCTCCTGTGGCTCCTCCTGCACCTGTAACTCCTGTAGGTCCTGTGGCTCCTTGACCGGTTGCGCCTGTTACGCCCGTAGATCCGGTTGGTCCTGTTACACCTGAGGCGCCTGTTGGTCCTGTATCACCTTGGCCTGTTGGTCCTGTAGCTCCTGTGGCACCTGTTGATCCAGTCGCACCTGTATCTCCTAGGCCAGTGGGTCCAGTTGCACCTGTTATACCGGTTGCGCCTGTTGTACCCGTTGCACCTGTTGATCCTGTAGTACCAGTTGCTCCACCAGTGCCCGTTGGTCCTGTAGCACCTATTACACCTGATGTACCAGTTGCACCTGTTGCTCCCTCAAAAATAGAACTTCCAAACATTAATTTATTAGAACTTACCCACAATGTTGTTGTAGAAAATTCCCCAGTTGGTTGAGTAATTGATGGCATTAGGGCAAGTCCATATATTTGTGAAATTCCATTAATATACTGTGTTCCAGTTGTCGTTTCTAGAGTGAAGGCTGACCACGATGCAATGTTGGAACTTGTAGGACTTCCATCTATATCAGAAAACAATCCACCGGTATATAATGTTCCATCATTAGATATTGTTATTGCACGAATTACTGTTATAGAGCCGGATGCAGTTCCCATAGAACTCCAAGATGTGCCATCCCATTGTGCCAACCTGCTTGCAGGTTGACCACCTGCTGATGTGAATAATCCACCCGCATATAATATTCCATTCTGTCCATAATATACTGAAAAACATTCAGCATCAACGCCTGTTCCAACTGCACTCCACGACGAGCCATCCCATTTTGCGATTCTTGTAATTGCATTACCTCCAGCTGTTGAAAAGTCTCCTCCTGCATATAAGTTTCCATCTGAGCCATAATGTATTGCTAATGATCTTGCATTGAATCCAGATCCTAAGGCTGACCATGCTGAACCATTCCATTTTGCAATACGGTTAACTGTCAATCCGCCAGCAACAGTGAACTCACCACTTACATATACCGATCCATCTGATCCGATAGCAATAGATCTTCCTGTATCGTTAAATCCAGATCCTAAGGCTGACCATGATGAACCATCCCATTTTGCTATTTTTTCAGCGGATATGCCTCCAGCAGTAGTAAAACTACCTGTAACATATAATGATCCGTCAAGCCCAATTGCTCCTCCAAATGCTGTTATATTAAGTCCTGATCCTAAAGCAGACCATGATGAACCATTCCAACTTGCAACATAATTTGCGGATGTACCATCCGCCTCTGTAAAGTCTCCTATTGCATATAATGTATTATCAAGTCCTTTTATGATTGAGTATACATTTCCATTAAATCCAGATCCCAATGTGTTCCAAGATGAACCATTCCACTTTGCAATTTTATTAGCAGTTGTTCCACCAGCTGTATTGAATCCTCCACCAATATAAACTGAATTATCTAAATCAATAAATATTGTAAATACAGTGCTATTTGTTCCTGTTGTTAAGGATGACCATGTTTGTGTTCCAGGCAAATATTGCGCCATTCCAGGAGTAAATGTGAATCCGGTAAACCCTGTTACAGAACTACTTATATTGAACAAAATAGATGAATTTGGAATCGTTGATACATTAATGCCTGCACCTGTAGGTCCGGTTGCTCCCGCACCAGTTGCACCGGTAGGTCCTGTGACACCTGTGGCTCCAGTGCCACCAGTAGGACCTGTAGCGCCAGTTGCTCCAGCACCACCTCCAGAAATAGCCGAATAACTTACAAGTTTTGTTGTGGAATTATAAGTAAGATACTGTTGGGGTGTTGATATATAAGGTATGTTTGAAAGAGTTAATGAACTTGTGAGTGTAAAATTACCAGCAACATAGAGTTCATTATTCAAACTGGCAGGCATTGAATAGGCAACAATTCCTGCTGCCGCAGAACCATTCGCCGTTGTGAATAGGCCTGTAAAAAAATACTGACTTCTTACTGAATTATATAACAATGCGCGTCCAAACGAGTTGAAACCACTTCCAATTGCCGAAAATGCCGAACCATTCCATATAGCAACATAATTTGCAGAGGATCCTCCAGCAGTTGTAAAGCCTCCAGTAAAATAAATGGATGATGTACTAGTTCCAGCAATTCCTAAACATGCGTTGTTAAATCCAGAACCAAGTGTTGACCAAGCAGATCCATTCCAAACAGCAATATTGCTGGCGGAATTTCCGCCTGCAGATGTAAAAGTGCCACCTACATATAAATTGCCGCCAATTAATTTTACAATATTTACAGAAGTTGCACCTCCAATTCCAGTTCCAAGAGCACTAAATGTTCCACTGCTATACCGAACCACATAATTCGCAGATACACCATTTGCTGAAGTAAATTCACCACCAAAATATACATTGTCGGATGAATCAATCTCAATAGAGTAACAACGGCCAGGGGATGCACCAGCTAGACCTGTTCCTAATGCGAACCATGTAGACCCATTCCATACAGCAATGCGTGCAGCACTAGTTCCACCTGCTGTGGAGAAGTCACCACCTGCGTATAAATTGCCCGCTGAATCAAATCTAAGAGCACGACATGCTCCATCAAACCCCGTTCCAACAGCTGACCAGGTGGAGCCATCCCACTTTGCAATTCGGTTGGCGGAAGATCCTCCCGCAGTTGTAAAAACACCACCTACATATACATCTCCATTGGGTGCAATTGCTATGGCAAATACATAATTGTTAACACCCGTTCCAAGTGCGGACCAGGAAGATCCATTCCATTTCGCAATGTTAGAAGCACTTATGCCTCCTGCAGCAGTAAATATACCACCAACATATACATTTCCTGCCGAATCTGACGCTAGTGCAAACCCATCCGCACTTCCTGTAATCCCTGGTTGAAGAGCGTAACTCCAACCTGCAGGAGATGTGGGTGTGAATGTGAAATCGTCAATGCCTGCAAGTGTTGCATTTTTATTGAAAAGAACTGCAGCTGAACTTAGTGTGGTCAAATCAAGAGAACTGCCTGCACCTGTGGGTCCAGTCGCTCCCGTTGAACCACTAGTACCGCTAGCACCTGTAGGTCCTGTAGCACCGGCACCACCCGTTAATCCCTCAATTACCACATATCCTCCAGATGCACCAATGCTTCCTACAGTTCCACTTGGTCCCAACACAAAGTAATTATTGGCAAATACGGATTTAGAAAGTGCAGGTTGTGTAATGGGTTCCGGAACTGGGTCAGGAGAGTATAAGCGTGTTGTTAAAGTGATAGCAGTCCATGTATTCGTAGATCCTGATGCTCCATTGGCCAGCTGTTCTGATCCATCACTACCTGTTGTCATAAGGGTTCCATCCGAGGTGAGCAAAATCGCATGATCCGATCCAGCACCAATTCCAACTGCCAGTTTTCCACCTGGAATTGTAATCTGGGTTAGGGATGTTAATGTGGATGTTGATCCATTTCCCATCATACCGTTGTTTTGGCCACATGCAAACAAGGTGCCATCCGTACATACAACATAAGTATTTCGTGGGCCGCATGTTACACCTGCAGCTAGGCGACCACCAGGTATACTTAACTGTGTTGGAACCGGTTGATCCACACCCAAGGTTGTTGCGGAATCTCCTCCTTGTCCAAATACATACAGCAATCCATCGGATGTGGTGACTGCCGAATGCCACCCTCCTGCACCGAACGATGTCACCGTTTTTCCAGTCAAGTTTATGGGTGTAGGAGTGCCTATATTTACACTTGGACGCCCAAGCTGCCCCTGGTCATTGCCACCATATGACAATAATGTGCCATCTGAACATAATATTAAATTGGCAGCATCACCCACTAAAATATCTACAGCAGAATAGGCACCTATATCTATATTTGTGGGTGTACTGGTTCCGCTAATTTGCCACAGCGTTCCGTCTGTACAGACAATAAATCCGCGATGTCCGTACGATCCACCACCTACAGAAACCCCCAAACGGCTACCTGGTATAACTATTTGTGTAGGGACACCGGAAGTGCTTGCGTTAATAATATATACTGTGCCATCCGTACAAGCAATCAGTGTAAATGCACTAGTGGTTACTACACATCGGCCCTTTTTGCCACCTAAATTCATTTGTGTCGGTGTGGATACCGAGGACGGCAATGCATTTGTATTTGTTCCAGAATAGTACACATCATTGTTTACATCAATAAACACGGATGAATTGGCCGTAATGCTTCCACGGAACTTACGGACATTATACATATATGCCGCGGGCGTAATGACCGACATATTCTACATGCATACAGCGATTAATAATCCTTACCGGGGAACGAAGAAACCCTTTATAGTCGGGCAATTTGTATTTTAGTTGCAGTAGAGCTCAGGTAATATCCTGTTGGTCCCTCTATATTATATTGTACATAGAAGGCTTCCGAAGGTCGCAGATAAATTGTCTGATGATATGAATTAATTGCATATACAGAGGTGTAACTGCGATAAATGCCGGTATCTTGTCCAGAAACTGTATGGAATCGCCGGAATTCAATGTCCCAATTGCCCTGCTGGGCTGCAATCTGGACATCAGCGGCAACCAATATGGTGCTAACATCAGGATTCGTAAATAGACCTGTTGTGGAATTATATCCACTGAAACCACCAAACACTGTTGTGGAGGATGTGCATTTCAAAATATAGGAGGCGGAACCTGTTAGACCTGTGAGATCGGACATCAGTGTCCATTCTATAAGAGAGGGATCACCGCCACCACTTCCAGCAGGACCTGTAGGCCCTGTGAGACTTAGGCCTGTTGGACCTGTAGCGCCTGTGGCGCCTGTAGGACCTTGCAATCCTGTCGGTCCAGTTGCTCCGGTTGCCCCATTCCCACCCAGTGGTGCATAAGTTATTTCATTTGTAGTTGAATTAAATAACAAATAATGATTTCCTGATGGATAGGATTCGCCAATGCTTGGCAAGCCTGTATGATCTGCAACACTTAAATTATATAATTCGGCTATTTCAGTCCCCGAATATGCGCGGCGTGCAAACATCGCATCATCAATATATCCTGGTAAATTGCGATCTGGAAAACTATCCACACCCACCCAGAACTCATTTAAATTTGCGGGAGTATACCCCTGTGTTTTTGTCTCAGTTAAAACACCATTTTTATACCAATACGATGCTGTTGGTGTAATGACAACTGCCACATGTGTCCATGCATTTAGGGGCACTGTAACAAGTGATCCGGATCCATAATATCCATTGTTCCAATGATGATCCAAATCAAGTGCACCGCTAAAATTTATTCCACAAACGGAACCCGAACCTCGCGAAAAAATAATACAATCATATGATGTTGGAACACTTAACATATATAGCCAACATGCATATGTACATGAATTTATATTTGTAATTGAGTCTGAGCGATATAATACATTGCTGCCTTGACCAACGCCATTGTATGCGATGCGTCCACTTTGGCTTACAATTGTGCCTCCATACCGAGTGAAATTGTTGCTATTGGGTCCGGCATCCAGGTAGGTTGCAGCAGTGGATGTATCCCCATTAAATGGCAAAAAGAAGTGAAGGTTGGAGTCAACAAAACTTGCGGATTGCACAGAATTGGATAAAGTATCATTACGAATCGGATTAATAAATAATCCATAATTTGCCGGATTTAATGAAGTTCCTATGGCATTGATAGCGATGGAACTTGCAGCTTGACTACTCAAGCCTGCGTATGGACCTATTGCAACTGCAGATGCCCCTTGACTACTTGCACCTGCCCGAAATCCAATTGCTATACTATTGGCACCTTGATTGGATGCACCTGCAAAACTTCCCAATTTAATGGAAGTGCTCGCAACAGCATATTGAGATCCGGTCCATATAACATAATCACCAGGTGCAGATCCATTTGCAAAGGATGTTCCAGCACCGGTGGGGCCTGTTGCACCTGCACCAGTTGGACCTGTTGCACCTGTAGGACCTGTAGCACCTTGTGGACCTACATCTCCTTTAGCACCTTGAGGAC
>JACCEA012125526.1_pt1 | contig 15667 bp, 14 predicted proteins | sample 7449851 | NCBI WGS metagenome assembly JACCEA01 (sample SAMN15323453, study PRJNA562643) | freshwater metagenome | isolation source: river surface water | place: USA:Blue River Watershed | collected 2017-08-18 | reverse complement strand
TAGATATTCCGTATATAGATGCTTTGTCAATTGGCGTTCCAAACTGCTGTGTGTTAGGGATAGCAGAATTAATAACTTTTATAAACTGATCGTACCAATTAGGATTAGCAGGATCGTTCCAATTAATAATCTGTCCTGCTAAATTTCTACCGTTACTGTCAATAACTGACTGAGTAGTTTGAATTGATGTAAACTTTAACAGTCCTTTAGCAGCGGTATTTCTTTTAGCATTATATGAAATCATCCTAGCTAAACGTAGCACACTTTCACGTCGTTCTGCTAGTTCTAAGAAGTTTTCACGAGCATTTAAATCAACACGGAAAGCAATGCTTTGCCCAAGGAAAGCAATAAGATCAATTAAAGCAAGGTATTCGCTAGATTCAACATAGTCATTAAAATCTTCAGGATAATTTTGACGTATGTAACTAATCATTGTGCGGCGAAGATTTTCAAAATCATAGCTTTTGAAGTCTGCGTTACGGAATGACTGGTATACTTTCTTCCAGTCTTCTGCTACAAGTAATCGATTTTGTCTATCAGTTGCACTCATGATTCGTCCTAATAAGTATATTTATTGAATAAAATTATGTGCGTAGTTTATCTCAACATTAGACCATTTTGTTGATCAAATCGCAATTCTAGTGCTTGTTGAATGTTATAAGGGCGATATTCTAACAAACATTGTATCTGTATCCCTGATTCATATGCGGTTACTATGACTTCTTTAGCATTGATCCTTGGATCGTAATTAATGATCTTATTCACATTTTCAGTAATTAAAAACTTAATTTCTTCTGTTAAAGGCTCAAATAATAAGTCCCAGATTACGGTGCCAAAACTAGGATTCATTAATCTTTCGCCTTGTCTAATACTAAAGTGATTAATCAAATCCTGCTTGATTAAATTAAAATCAAAAAGTCCAAAATTTTCACTGTCTGGGCTAATTGTACTAAAACCTTTGTACATTTTAGGAACAATAGTGTCTGTTGTTTGCTTGCCTTTCAATACTATTTTGTCGTATAGATTTGAGTTCATTGCTGATCCTCCTCTTCATTTTCTTCAGGTGGTGTAATATGTTCAAAAGTGTCAGTTTCTGTAGAATATTTTTTCCAATACTCTGGAACTTCAATTGCACTACCTGAATCTCTATCTGTTAAATCTGTTTTAAATTTTGTAGCATCTAAATTTTCATGATGCGGATAAGGTTCAGTTGTAGGAATACGCAACATAATACTTTCAAGCGTTTCACCTTCAATCTCTGTTGGGTTCTCAAATGTTGATAATGCTTCCGGGGGTTCGGCGCTAGCAGCTGAGGCTGCACCTGGGCCGTTCATATGAATTTGTGATGCGGTTTCTACATGATTTCCACCAGAAAGAATATCGGTACCGCCGCCTGCTGTAAATTTATTTCCACCGCCAGTGTTTAAATCGTAGTCACCAGAAGTAGTAATTAAATGGTTACCAGAAACAACAACTTTTTGATCTCCAGTAATTCCCATAGTTCTATTTCCAGCTACTAGTAAATTATAATCAGTGCCTACTTCTTGTTGGAATCTTTCAGCAATTTTTAAATTAAAATTTCTTCCAACTTCGATGTTAAAATCTCTATCAGCATAAAAATTAAAATCATTCTGTGTTCTTACACTAATGCTGTCTTGTGCATAAATGTCAATTTTTCCATCGCTGGTCATTTCAATCCAGGAGGTTCCTCGACTATTTGTTATGTAAATTAAATCTTCGCTATTATGAAGCAGTATCTGGTGCCCAGTTCTTGTTCTTATACGAAATAATTCATTATGCGGAATTGTAACTTCGCCGCCTTCTTCACCCTGTTCTTTAGAAATATATTTTGGTGGGCCATCAGCAACAACAGTATCTCGTATGTATTTGTCGTCGCCATCGTCCATAACAAACGTTGTTCCGCCAAGATGGCTGACAGGAATATTTTTCTTGTTAGGAGCTTCGCCAGCAATTCCCTCTTTTGCACCAGATTGTTTATCAAAAGGGCCCGGAGTGCTGATTCCAAACACCATGCTAGGAGTCTCTCGACGAGCACTACTTGTAGTAATGCCTCGTGTGTCGTCTTCAAGCAATCCCTGATTTTCAAGAACGTCTGCAAAAGGATGTCTTGGTTTTAAAATTTTTGTGTCTACACCTGTACTAGTTGCGGCTAGTCGATTTAAATCTGCTACAGGCAATCTTTTACTTGCATCGTCGTTATTAAATTTAGTGGCTGCAACACCAGGCATCATAAAATTAACACCGGTATTTTTTAAAATGCCTCCAATCCAGTATCCTTGTTCTATTTTACCTTGATGAAAAACAACTAACCCGTAAGTTCCTGGGTCTGGTGGTATCATCCACATACCATAGCTTTTTTGTGTGTTATTATAATCATCAGGATCTTCGCCAAGATATTCTTCCGACGTAGTACCAAAAAATGGACTGCAATAATTTACATCTAAAATTTGTCCGGGTTGTGTTTCATTGTTATTACCAACATTACGTAAAAGTTCAACACGAATCTTTCCCATATAAGTTGGGTCGCCGTGACTAACTACCCTGGCTATGCAAGGCATCTCTGGAACAAATGGTAACTCGCCGCTATTGCCGTCTTCAAAACTCATATTTTATCCTGGCCAATCGCCTAAATCTTTGCTGTACTGTACTTGTTCCGGAGTACGGAGTTCGCCAGTAGGTAATCCACTATTAGTAGACACTTCTTCTTTTGTTGTGTATAAAGTTTTTGGATTTGGAGTTGCTTTAGAATCTTGGCCTTGTCGTCTATGACAGGTCAATACTTGTCTAAAAGTTCCTTTTGAAAAGTAACTTCTAATAGTTGATACTCGATATAAGCCGCTAAAACTTTGTATAACTTTTGTATTAGTCAACTCATACATACCAGTAGCTTGGTTAATATCTGTTGGGGTTCTAAAATTAACTACAACATCAACTTCACTGTTAACATAGTTAACACTTCCGTCTTTACTAACATTAATTAAATTTGTTGGATTATCGACATAGTTGCCTTTTCCACTATTTGCAATCCAATAAGGATCTCCAACAATTTCTAATTCTAAATTCATCATATCTTGACCGTAGGTCAAAGAATCATGGAACATACGAGCAACTCTGTTTGCAGGTGTTTCTCCCGAAGTGCCGCCTTTGTTATCAGTTGAGGTATTAGTTGTGGTAGCCAACGTTCTGGTGGCTAACCCTTCGCCCGGTTTAGGTGGGAGGCCGCCTTTTGGTTGTGGGATTTCTGTATCGGGGCCGCCTTTAATGTCGCTGCCAGCTGCCTTAGCTGATTTTTCGTCAGCTGTTTTATTTCCACTGTCTGCTAATACTGGGTTATAAAATGTATTTTTAATTTCAATATCAAACTTTAATACATCAACGTTCTTTCCAGTGTATATGTAATTGTACTCTTTGGCAGCTTGTTTTTTAAGTTCTGGGATTCCTGGTGCAGGTGCGTTTGGAGGTAGTAAACGACTAGCATGAACTTTATAAGGAATAACTCTGTAAACAATCAATCGTGGTATTTGTCCGGTGGAACTCATGTTTGCATTCGAAGGTATATCATATGTTTTAACGTCAATTTTCCACCATGGTCTAAAACCTTCTTTACTTAACTGTCCTGGGTCAAGGGCTTGCTTACTTGCATCACTTTTAATTAAAACTTGATTAATGACATTAACGATATCTGAGTTTTGTCCAAATTGCATTATAACTTCTTTTGGATTTGGTGCAGATTTTCCTCTTATCCAAGTTTTAGTTTTTTCATCGTAGTAGTCTTGTACATTAGTAACAGGCTTATCACCTGGCCGTTCGGCGTCAAAACCTAAACTGGCACGACCTAATGGGTTAACATCACCGCTACCTTGAACTAAAGTTTTATTTGATGAGCTCCTGCTAACACCTAACTTTTGAAATATTCCGGCTCCGCTTTCTTGTGCGGCGCTGCCGCTGGCTGTTGCTGGGGTGTCATTTTCTTTTGCAGTGGCTCCTCCTGATGCGCTGGCAGCAGAAGAAATGTCGTTAGGAAATAAAATTAAAATTTCATCTGGAATTGCTGTTTGGCCTTGTTCTTTTTGTTGTTTAAATCGAGCATTAGCAACAACTTGCAAACTTTGTTCACCTGTTTGTAAAATTTCTTGTACAGTTTTTCCTTTAATTGATATATCATTTTTAACCAACTTATAACTGTCGTTTAGCGCAACAGCATTTGCAATTGTTGCTACAACGTTATAACTACTACCAGCGGCAGTTACTTTAAAAATTAAGTTGTTAAATCTAAAAGGAATAAACTTTCGTGTGCCTGGTACTATCTTCATATTACCGGCTTGATCAGCACCCCTAAATTCAATCATTAACAAAAATACAGCGTCTGTATAGTTTGCATAACCTTGTTCATATGCACTTTGTTGTACAGCCAACATAAACAGGCCCATACTATAAGGCTCAATAACTTGAAATTCTAAATTTGTTGAATTAGTATTGCCTGTGCTTTTTTCAAATCCGTACTGCCCAACAATCTGAACGTTGTCAATATAAAAATCAAATTTTCCGGCAGCAGTTTGAACTCGATTATTTGGTTCGGCGCCGGCACTTTTTAAAATCCAGGGAGGATATTTTCCTGCAAAATAAGATTGATCAGGAAAATTAAAACTCTGTGCATCAAGACAACCAATAGAAAATAAACAATTATAACTTGCATAGTCATGCAAGGCATTAGGCATAGGTAGTTGTTTGTCCGATTGTACTACACCGAGTGAAGACCCGGCAAAGATATTTCCTATACTTTCTGATACAGAACTAAGGGCTCCTGAAAGAGCTCCACCTATTTTATCGCCAATTGCCGAAAGGCCCGACGCAGGGCCAAAACTTGAAAGAGTGTTCTTTGCCGTGTTAACTGCATTAGTTGCTGAATTAATTACACCAGAGATTCCATCTAATGACATGTTAGATACCTAAAATTGTTTTTAGACTACTGCCCTTAGGAATATAAATTTGTGTTCCAGGAGTAAAATCATAAATTGGGTCTTGAATAATATCAAGATTGCGTTGCATAAAAACCCACCATAGTGCAGGCTCGCCGTAAAGGTCATATGCTAATATGTCAGGTCTGTTTTCATAAGGAGCAGTTATTGTCCACAAGATGTCATCAGGGTCTGCACTAACTGGACGTATTGTTAATACATCAAGATAGTCTTCTTTGACTTCTGTATTTGCCCAAGGACTTAGGTTACTATATGTTGCCATTATACATATCCAAATGAATTTGTCATATATCCGCCTGTAACAAATCTATCTAAGCTGAAAGTTCTTACACTTGTTCTACTGTACATTGTCTGTAGTGTAATTGTAAATGTACTCTTTGTTGGTACATATGCTTTACCACCACTAGTTGATCCGCCTAATCCAAACGTTCCAGCAATACTTGCAACTTGTCCGATGCCGCCGGCAATGCTGCCTACTGTACTTGTTATTCCACTTAGGCCAGGAATAGCTCCTCCTAGTGTACTTGCAAGTCCACCAATGCTATCTGTAATTCCAGCAACTGCACCTGCGGCACTACCAACTACATCACAGCTGATATAATCACAATCTTTTGGTAGTTGTACTTGGAACTGAGTCATTGCAACTGGGACATTCTTAAACACATAGTTACCGTAACCATTTAAGAAAACAATCGGCGGAGGATTACCTGCCTTAGGATCAAATCCTGTAAACATCTTTGTAACACTACGACAATAGTGCAAAGCGGCAATCCAGTACAACGCCTGTGCGGAATCTTCTACATACATTGGTGCAGTAATTGAAATCTGTCCGGGACTACTACCTTCGTATGCTTGGAAGGGATAATTACTGTGTATAGTTTGTACTTGCGTATATTTTGCATTACCAGAAATTTGTATATCTGGTGTATATGGAAAAACAAAGCCGCCCGCATCTTTCAAAGGCTTTAATACTGGGCTACTTTTAAAGCTAGACCAATTGGGTAGATTTAGTCGTACACGCCAATCTTTGCTATTACCGGTGTCAGAGAACAAGGAGACTGCACTAAGAACATCACCTATTGCCTCACCAGCTGCCGGCAACCCTGACAATGCCATACGTGCCATGCTTGCAGGATCTCCTGCATTGCCAATTGAGCTGGCAAGATTACTAGCAACACCAATTGCACTTTGAACTGCACCAAACGTTGTTGATGCGGCTCCAATAGTAGATGATAAAGATTGTCCTACACTGAATAAGCCCATATGTTTTTCCTTTTGGTAATGTATTTATTTGACTTAATAAAGTGCGTAGTTTATAATGTTATATCGGAGATGGATTAAGGATGACAACAATACCACCAAAAGTAAATTACTTAAACAATAAAGATATGCTTTTAGAAATACACAGATCTAAGAGCTCATATTGCAGTTTTAAAGACTCGGCATATCATCAATATGATATAATTCTTCCAAGTTTGGAAAAAATTAATATAAGAACAATCGCTGAAGCCAAGAGAAACAAAGCTAAACGGCTTGCAGACGAAGATTATGCACGACGTAAAGCTTCTGGGGAAAAGGTAAAGCAAGCGGATTGTGAAGTTGATTATAAAAAAATCAAAAAAGAAGATCTAATTTTTAGGATCATGACTTATGACCATATTCCAACTAACACTACCCGTAAAAAGAATCCAAAAAGCGTTGCAGATTCAAAAGACAAGGTAAACTTTCCACCGTTCCAACACTGGAAATTCAATGAAAATGACGAGCTAGAATGCGTTGGAAAAAGTCATTGGAAGGGCGATTTACAAAAAGGACACTTTGATAAAGATGCAGGACAAATAACACCCGGACTAGCACGTATGATGATTAAACTTTGTGAGCGGTATGCAACACGAGGAAACGTTCGAGGCTATACCTATAATGATGAAATGAAAGGGCAGGCTATTTTACAGCTAACCCAGATTGGTCTACAGTTTGACGAAAGCAAAAGTGACAATCCGTTTGCTTATTTTACTGCGGCAGTTACTAATAGTTTTGTACGGGTTATTAATATTGAAAAACGCAATCAAAATATACGTGATGACATTTTAGAAATGAATGGCATGAACCCAAGTTATAGTAGAACCGGGCAAGGAGAGCACGAGGCCGCTATGCGTCGGTATTCGGAAGGACAAGATGAGTAATTTATTTAAAAAAGTAGCTTGTTTTACAGACATACACTTTGGACTTAAATCAAACAGCCATACACACAATCAAGACTGTGAAGATTTTGTAGACTGGTATATTGCTAAGGCAAAGGAAGAAGGATGTGATGTTGGAATTTTTATGGGAGATTGGCACCACAATCGTAATAGTCTTAACATCACTACTATGGACTACAGCTTGCGGGCCTTGGAAAAGCTGGGGCAGGCGTTTGATGCATTTTACTTTTTCCCTGGCAATCATGATTTGTATTACAAAGACAAGCGTGATATCCATAGTGTTGAGTTTGGCAAGTATATTCCTGGTATTACTGTGGTCCATGAACCGATTACCGAAGGAAATGTTACCCTTTGTCCGTGGCTCGTCGGAGAAGAATGGAAACAAATAGGAAAGAAACAAGCCAAATATATCTTTGGTCATTTTGAATTGCCTCACTTTTATATGAATGCTATGGTACAGATGCCCGACCACGGTGAAATACAACTTGATGCATTTAAAGGTTATGAGATGGGGTTTAGTGGTCACTTCCACAAACGCCAAAGCAAGGGCAATATGCACTACATTGGTAATGCATTTCCTCATAACTATGCAGATGCGTGGGACGACGAACGTGGGATGATGGTATTAGAATGGGGAGGCAAACCCAAATACTATGCATGGCCCAATCAGCCAACATTCAGAACTGTAAAATTAAGTCAATTAATCGACGATGCAGATAACCTAATACTGCCAAAACAGCACCTTCGTGTAAGTTTAGATATAGATATCACTTACGAAGAAGCCAGCTTTATCAAAGAAGACTTTATGAGCAGATTTGAGATTCGAGAACTTACTCTGATCACAGAAAAGAAAGAAGTAGAGATTAACACTAACATTGATATTCAAAACTTCGAAAGCGTTGATCAGATTGTATCCAAGCAACTTGCTAATATTGAAAGCGATGCGTACAATAAGAACACTTTGCTGGAAATTTATAATAGTCTATGATTAAAATAAAAGAATTAACTGTAAAAAACTTTATGAGTGTGGGTAATCAAACCCAAGCTGTAGATTTTGGCAAGGAAAACTTAACACTTGTACTAGGAGAAAACCTAGATCAAGGCGGTGACGATAGCGGATCACGCAACGGTACAGGTAAAACAACTATTGTTAATGCCCTAAGCTATGCATTATTTGGTACTGCACTAACAAACATTAAGAAAGACAACCTAATCAACAAAATTAATAATAAGAATATGTTGGTTACACTAGCTTTCAATAAAGACGGAACTGACTATCGTATTGAACGAGGTCGTAAGCCCAATGTTTTAAAGTTCTATGTTAACGATCAAGAGCAAGAAACAGAAGAATCTGACGACGCACAAGGTGATATGCGTGAAACACAAAAGGATTTAGATGACTTGCTGGGCATGAGCCATGATATGTTTAAACATATTGTTGCTCTTAATACCTATACCGAACCTTTCCTTAGTATGCGGGCTAACGATCAACGGGTAATTATTGAACAATTACTTGGAATTACCCTTTTAAGTGAAAAAGCAGAATCATTAAAAGAGCTTATTCGCCAAACTAAAGATGCAATAACGCAAGAAACTGCCAACATCGAAGCAATTAAAAAATCAAACGAAAAAATTCAACAGAGTATTGACAGTTTGTTTACTAGACAGGCAGCATGGAATAAACAACACGAACAAGATTTAGAAAAGATTGCCCGTGCTATTGTAGAACTAGAAAATGTGGATATTGAAACAGAACTTGCAAACCATGCGCTACAAAAAACCTATGCGGAGCATAGCGCAAAGCTCAAAAGCCTGAATAAGGAACGGGCTACGTTAGACAGCGCGATAGCGCAAGCGGAGCGAAGCGTCACGAAGTACGACGGCGAGCTCGCCAAATTGGCAGATAAGACCTGTCATGCATGTGAACAACAACTGCATGACCATAAACATGAAGAAATGACTGCTACTGCAAAGGCTAATTTAGTCGAGGCTCAAAAATATCTAGACAAGGTTACAGCGGACTTGAAAAAGATCCAAAAGGAAATCTCAGCCATTGGTGAGCTTACTAGGCCTGCTGATACCTATTACGAAACAGTCGAAGAGGCTCTTAAACATCAAAATAATTTACAGACACTGGAAACACAGTACACAGTTAAACTTGGAGAGTCCGATCCTTACCAAGAACAGATTGATGAACTTACCAATACTGCATTACAAGAAACATCGTGGGATGCAGTTAACGAAATGACTACTATAAAGGAACACCAAGAGTTTCTTTTAAAATTATTAACAAGTAAAGAAAGTTTCATTCGTAAGAAGATCATAGATCAGAACCTAGCATACCTTAATAATAGATTAACATATTACTTGGACAAGATGGGATTACCGCACACAGTGGTGTTCCAGAATGACCTAACCGTTGAAATAACCCAGCTGGGTCAAGACTTAGACTTTGATAATCTAAGTCGTGGGGAAAGAAATAGGCTTATACTTGGGCTTTCCTGGGCGTTTAGAGACGTATGGGAAAGTTTATACCAAAACATCAATCTGTTGTTTGTCGACGAACTAGTTGACAACGGCTTGGATGCCAGTGGTGTTGAAAATGCGCTGGCTGTACTGAAAAAGATGGCTCGTGAGCGCAAGAAGAACATTTATCTAATCAGTCACAAGGATGAATTGATTGGCCGTGTTAACAATGTGCTCAAGGTCATTAAGGAAAACGGCTTTACCAGCTATGCCAACGACTTAGAGGTAACAGAATGACTGTAGGATTTACTTGCAGTACATTCGATCTGTTTCATGCTGGGCATATTATCATGCTTAAAGAAGCAAAATCAGTCTGTGATTATCTAATTGTTGGCTTACAAACCGATCCAACTATCGATAGAAAAGAAAAGAACAAGCCTGTTCAAAGTATTTTTGAAAGATACGTGCAACTACAGGCCTGCAAGTTTGTAGACGAAATTGTAGTCTACGCTACAGAAAAGGATCTAGTTGATATACTACTGAGTTATCCTATAGACGTTAGAATTTTAGGCAACGAATATGAAAACAAATCATTTACAGGCAGACAAGAGTGTATTGGCAAAGGCATAAAATTTCATTTTAACAAAAGAGAGCATACTTTTTCTACAACAGAACTGCGTCAACGTGTAATCGACGCCGAAGCAGAAAAATTTATGTTTAAAATCAATGAGCAAACACGTTGAACCGTTAAATTATCAAGATGAAGAAACCCACGAACAGCTGATGACAGCGTTCCGTGAGTACTTCAAAGCTAATCAAGAATGGATCAATAAAGGCACACGCATAGCTGGTGAGAATAGTCGCTACTGGCTGGCACAGATTAGGATCATTGCTAAGGCTCGTAGAGAACGAATACAACAGTATAGAGTACATTTGGATCGTACTAAGGCTCAAAAGAAGGCAGGGAACAAAGATCAATCTGATACATAGTTGATGCTTTGGACATATCAAAATCAACTAGTAGAAGAAATACCAGAAGGCTTTATTGGCTTCGTTTATCTTATTACCAACACAGTCACCGGGCAAAAATACGTAGGCAAGAAATTAGCACAGTTTAAACGCACTAAACCACCACTCAAAGGCCGAAAACTTAAACGTAGATCCGTAGTAGAAAGCGATTGGCGCAACTATTGGGGATCGTCGGATAGGTTAAACGCAGATGTCCAAGCACTAGGTCCGGAAAAATTCACAAGAGAAATAATTTATTATTGCAAAAGTAAGGCAGAAATGTCATATCTAGAGGCAAGAGAACAATTTGAACGCAGAGTTTTAGAGTCAGACGAATACTATAACGGCATTATCAACGTTAGAGTAGGCGGGTCGAACATACTAAGACAGCGTTTACTAGAACAAGCACAGGCAAAATCAAACGGTTAAAGCTCAGCGCAGGCCAACTTCATGCGCCCTTATACCTGGTTTAACTACACAGGGACGGAAATCTCTCGCCGTTAAGAGTACTCAACCACTACCCGCAAGGATGAGGACAGCTTAAAGCCTGCTGTTTGGTTGCTTGAATAGGAATAATATAGGTAAAATGAGGGTTAATAACCCACGGCTGCAAGTTGGATAGCGTCAATTTGTAGACCCGCCGTTGTGTAGACTAAGCTCGAGGTACCGGACAACCGCCTCTGTAATGCTTTAACGCTGTGTGACATTGTGCAACTCAGATAATGTTAAACTTTAGCCCATTAGGGCTAAGTGTGACTGAACAATCTAGATAATATCTTTAACGCTTCGCGTTTAAATATCAATATAAGTTCGAGCGAAAGCGAAGAACAGATGAACGCTAGTTCATCTTTAATAAATACACTACTATGAAAATTACTGAAATCATCTCTGAAAATAATCTTCAACAAGAAAGCGTAGTTGGACGAATCCTTGACTTGTTTAAAGGTGGAGCTAAGGCCGCTGGAAAAAATGCCGATACTGGTCTTGGTGGAGGAAAAGTTGCCACTCAAGCAGGTGATGAAGCGAGAACTTGGCAGCAACAAATGAGAGATAGGGCTGAAGCAGCTCGTATAGAAAAAGAAACTGCAAGATTAAATGCAGAAGCATTTAAATTTGCCATGGAACATTACGGTCCTGAAATTACTAAATCTTTAAAAACTCTATTACTATGGGAAACCGTGATTGAATATTGGGTTAAAGTTAGACAGTTACATAACAAGTATCCCGGTACAGATGAAGAAGACGAGAAGAATCCAGAATTTATCAAAGAAAGAACACGACTACGCGGCCAAATGATCAGTCAGTGGTTAGCACCTAAAGTAGCTAACATGTTGTTGAATGTTCCAAAATTAATGGTTGGGCTGTACCCATTGTTAAAATGGGGCATGGGTAAGGTTCCTTACACAGGGCCTGCAATAGTTAACTTAACAAAACCTGCTGTTAGAGCTGCCATCAGTGCCTTCTTAGTCAGTCCTGCAGGTGGTAAATGGTTAACAGAATTCCTAGGTGAAACAATTGATGCTATTGGAAGCCTTCCAACACTGATGCATAACATCTATAAGGCTATTGAAGAAAAAGTTTCAGGCGATGATGCCAGTGACTCTGATACATCACGTGGCGCAAGTGATGGAAAAGATGATGCTGCTGGAACTAGTTCAGGTGCTGCTGGAGCCTCTGGTAGCGGATCACAATCGGGTCAAGGAGCTCAATCAGGCCAAGGACCTCAGCGAAGAGATCCGAATGCACTACAGAAAGTTGTGCCTTATGACTTTTCTGTAAAAGATATTCTCGACGCAAAAAAATAATATTAAAGTAAACTCATTTGAGTAGCTTTAGTTGCTTCGATGTTTTCTTTAATAATATCCTGTATAATCTTAATATCTTCTATGGTGTAACGATCAAATAAGTCGTTGATGTTTACACCACCACGCATAAACCAACTAATTCTAAACAATTCTTCTTTGAATTTTAAAATATCGTTCTCAAGCCTAACGAGATAATCTGCAATTTCATCATTAGACAATCTGGTTAGGCGTTGACGAAAAAACTTGCTTGGTCCATTTCAACACGGAATGCATCTTCGTGCCCACAATTGTCACACTTTAAATGATGTTCTGGAATGCGCCATACTTCATTATTTTTTCCAACGTGCTCTTTAAGTTTATCAAATAGAATCTTGTCGGCATTTTCTAACCATTCTTTGATAAACTCACGTTCGGTAACTACACCCTGTGGAGTTTCTACACTCTCTACTCCAGTAATGAACACTTTGTTTTGTAATGCACCAACTTCTTTGAATATATCTGCTATGTGTTGTTGTTTAACTTCTTCGTCTTGTATTTCAACAGCCTGGGCTAGACGTTTTTGCAGAGCAAAATTTTCTAAATTAAAATTAGTTGCTTCTTTATAAGTCAACGGGCGTAATTTGATTGTTAAATCACCGTAAACTAATTTGGAGTCAAATGTACAACTGCTAAAATGATCAAGGATTGTAGGTAGACTAACATCAAAATCCATTTCGTTTGAGCAATTTTTGCAAATATGTGCTACAGTCATGGACTCACCGTAAGTTGCAATTCTTATAGCTACTAGTATTGCATCTAAATCTAAATTATTAATGTCCCATGCATCTTTAATATTTGGACAACAACTTTGAATAATTTTAACAGTGGCTTCCCCGTTGAGTAAAGCATCTGGAGTTTTAATTAGTATTTCATCCATACCAGTCATGCCAAACACAGGAATGTTATCAGCGGAACCGTCAATGGATCCTTGCTGATTCCAAGCGCCTAGTGTCGGTAACTTTATGAATATTTTAGGTTGTCTAAAATACTGTTGTAATGGGTTAATAGCCATATTTCCTCCAGATAAATATATTGTACCTAGTATTTATATACGCACTTTTCTGAGAAAAATAAATGACTACACCAGTAACACTATCCGATGACAGTCTTGAACGATTAGCTAAACTGCTGAACGGAAATAGATCTACTCCTTCCCCAATTTCGGGAACATCTGGTATTACTGAAGCAGCTAACGTCTTTAAAAATTCTTCAGCAGTAACTAGTGAAAGCCTTAACAAACTTGGTTCTGCTATGAAGCTAGGGTCTGACCAAGCAGTTGGCTTGGTTGATACTTTCAAAACATTCACCAATGTTGGAATTAATTTTTCTAACGATGCACTTGCATTTAGGCATTCTATTGCTGGAACAAGATTAAGTGTACAAGAATACGGCGACACTATCAGCAAACTAGTTCCTAACATAACAGCGCTCGGCGGCACAGTTACAGACGGTACTAAACGTTTTAATCAAATGTCTCAAGAATTCAGTAGCCTAACAGCCGCTGATGATTTAAGAAAGATCGGTTATACAACTAAAGAGTACAACGATGTACTGGCTATAAGTCTTGCAGGCAGAAAAAATATTGACTTTCAAGATGCCGAATCTCGTAAAAAAGCCAATTTGGCTGCTGCAGATCTTGCTCTTGAAATGGATAAAGTTGCACAGCTTACAGGTGTAAGTCGACAAGAACAACAAAGAACACTACAAGAAAAACAAGGTAATGCTCGAGTTCAAGCAGCTATAGAACAACAAGTTCGGGCAGGCGGCGCTGACGCCGCCGCGGCCTATCAAAAAATGACAACCCAGATGAAAGGTCTGGGACTAGACAAATTATCTGACGAAATTTATTCTGGACAAGCACTAAGTCAAAAATCCATTGCACAGCTTAATGCACTTGGTCCTGCAGGTAATCAGTTGAGAGATGCTATTAACCAAGTACGTAATGCTACAGATGCAGAAAGTCGAGCAAGAGCAGATGCTGCTCTTCGAGAAGCCCAGGCCGCAGTTGCAAGACAAGTTACTAGCGACCAAAGTTTAAATCAAATTCGATACGGCCAAGGTGAAACAGCAGAAGCACTAGGTGAAATTTCTATCAGTGCAAGAAATTATGCCAACGGTATTAACGAAGAAAAAGAACGTGCTCGTCGTGCTGGTCGAGAAATAAGTGATCAAGAAGCCGCACAAAATTTAGAAAAACGTGCAAGATTTACACAGGAATTAGCCAGCGGAAAAGCAGAAAAAGATGCACAAGATGCACTAACAGAAGCAAAGAAAACTGGAAGGCAAGCAGATATTGAGGCTGCACAAGCAAGATTAAAAGAAGTAGAGCGAGCAAAAGCTGAAGCTAAACCAACAGAAGCACTGATTCAAGTGTTAAACCGACTCAATGACACTATGAGTTTTGTTGTAAGAGCAGGTATTGATGTATCAAAAGGTGTAACTAATACTCCTGAAGGTCAGGCAATTCTTAAAAATGTTTTAGAACAAACTGCAAATAGAGACAAACAAGGTGTTCCAGCTTTAGAAAGAGCTGGAATCTTAGATATTAAGAAAGCAGGCGACGTTACTCAGTTGATTTCTGATGGCGAATGGGTTAAAGCTGGAATTAAAATCGGAGAAAGTTTTGTTGAAACTGTTAAAGGTTGGTTTGACCGTGCAGTCAAAACAGTTAAAGATACTGGAGCAGCCGCCACTGGACCTGGAGGTGTTGCTGGACCCGCAGCAGGCAGAGCAGACGGCAGTATTGGAGCTGTTGGAAAATTAATTGAAGACTTTGGTGCTGGAACTCCTATGATGCTTCATGGAAGAGAAGGTGTTATTACTGAAGAGCAATTAAAAGACATTGTATCTAGTATACAAAATTCCTCCATGGTTTCAACAAGAGAATCTAAAACATTAACTACAGAAACTACTACTGGTGGTGGTGAAACTACTACAAAACGTACACAGTCGGAAGATAGCAAATCTGCACAAGCAGAAATGGACATGCTACGTGAAAAATTTAATTCTGATTGGGCAAAGAGAAAAGAAGTGCTAGTCGAAGGCATGGCAGTTGAAGATCGTAAGTATTCAAAAGTTCAGGCAGCAATGAAAGCAGATATAGATGCACAAAAGATTAAAGAAGAATATGAATCCAAACGTGCCGAAC
>JACCEA011582676.1_pt1 | contig 15674 bp, 10 predicted proteins | sample 7449851 | NCBI WGS metagenome assembly JACCEA01 (sample SAMN15323453, study PRJNA562643) | freshwater metagenome | isolation source: river surface water | place: USA:Blue River Watershed | collected 2017-08-18 | reverse complement strand
TGACTCAGATATTGATTGGAGGACCAGGTTGTGATGATATGCAATATTCACCTGATAATCCCACTTTGACAACAACGCCATTGAAGCCAACGAATAATTGTACGGAGTGGGCATTGGCTCAACAAGGTAAGTGTATGTCATGTTAATCGGATTGATCTTAATTAAGTATGTTTCTATCTCTGTGCCATATAGCTGCTGCACAAACTCCATTCAAGATTGACAAAGATAAAGAAGAGAACTATCTCTCAATTTGTCAGGGTTTGACCAACGGGGATGATGATAGTTCATACTTTACGAATGCTTATTCGATTGGTAAGATGACTATCGCTGATAATGGTCACGGGGATACATTGCTATGGGAACTATATTCCTCTGTTGATGGAAGTGTATTGGATACTGTAGTTATTCCTAAAAATATTAAGAAGATTAAATCATTTCAATAGAGAGAGAGAGTAAGGGATTCTGATTGCTATATCTTTGTAATAATAATCTAGCATATTGAGTACCGATTGTGTTGTCATAACCTGATTCCATGTAACTAAGTAGATTTCTTCACACTAAATGATGTGAGTACTAACTATTAATTAATGTTTTGAAACCAATAACTATAGATCGTATGGTAAATTCTTAATTCGGAGCATTACACTCTCTTCTTACCTCCCTCCGCTTTATCTTCATAAAATTTTTGCTTTGGAGTATCAGAAACATCTAAACAAAGTCGTGCGATGGAAGTTCGAACAACGAAACCCTCAAATTAGAATGAAAGTGATTTCGTGAAGGTGAACAGTGAGTGTAGTGATAATATCTGATTGCAAAGTACAGTAGTCTATTTAAAAATTAACCTAATTATCAATAGAAATAACAAAAAATCACAATGCGTTTGCACATATCAACTCTCTACAAATTGTAAAATGTTTTACAAACCAAACTGTAGTACAACATGACCAACGAAAGTCTACCAATCCTCATCGGAGTCAGGTTCACCAACTTCCTCATTCAACTGAATATTCCTCAATTCCGCGTCAGTCAATTGTTTCTTATCTTTACAACGAATGATGCGTATGCAATGTACAGGACCTTCTTGATACCTTACATACTTCTCATATTCTTCATATTCGAGAAGATCATTCGACTTCTGCCATTTCTCCATGACTTTCCCATTCACCGATTTAGATATCGCTGAATCGTTGAACATATCTTGTGCGAATCGTAAGGACTTCACATTCCATTTTGTCAATGGCTGATTGAAATGTTCACATCTATTAAACATAGCACGCATATCACTGACATTCGAAACATTCCAATTATCCAAAGGTTGATTGAACATCTTCGCGTTGCTGAACATGCGATCCATTCGAGTCACACCATTGACTTTCCATCTGTTAAGTGGTTGATTGAAAACGAGCGCACCCTCAAACATATTATTCATTGTAGTGACAGACTGACAATTCCAACTATCAATCGATTGATTGAATGCCTTTGCATCCTTGAACATTGCAGTCATAGTGGTAACAGCAGTTACATTCCATTTATCCAAAGGCTGATTGAACGCACTAGCTTCACGGAACATATGACTCATATCATGAACATTACTAACATTCCATTTGTTTAAAGGTTGATTGAACTTACTACAATTGCTAAACATACCACACATATTTCGCACGTTACTTACGTCCCAATCTTGTAACGAATGGTTAAATGATGCGTAGTGAAACATGTTATCCATGGATCGCACTTTGCTCACATTCCATCGACCAAATGGTTGATCTGCAGAAGAGGAACTATATAACATCTTAGACATATCAACGACGTTGCTCACATCCCAGCGATCAATAAGGAAGGTCTGATAATTACCTTTAAACATCGACTTCATAGACGTGACGTGACTCACATCCCAGTCATTGAGATCAACGGTATCACCACCAAAACTACAATCCAAACCCCGTATTTCAAATAATCTATCCATATTCGTGACTTGTGATACATCCCATTCAGAGATATGCCCGTAGGTTCTGAATGCCAAGGCTTTGTCACGCTTCCACAGCTGCACCGTTGACTCGATCGTGCGATCAGTAAGTTTTGTTTTCCCCACATATGACTTCACAATCGCACGCAATTCAACAGGAATGCTCTCTCGAAGCATGAAACATTCCAAATCTGTCTTCAAAGGTTTGTTGAAGTAATTCAGCAGCTCATCGATGCGGATACCTTCAGAATATCTGAGGCTGTTCAATTTCCATCTCTGCAAACATTTTCGCGGGAATCGATACTGTTCGCTCATTAAATTCTTCATGGTTGTGACCTTCCTCACATCCCAGTCTCCAATATCTTCATCAAATTGAGCACCAATACTTTGAACTGTTAACAGGTTGTCCATGTCAGTTACTTCCGATGTGTTCCATTGTGAGATGGGACCGTATTGGTCGATCGCTTGTTGCTTATTCATGCGCCACAAAGCAACAGCTTCTCTGATTGTGGTATCATTTAATGGTGGTCTGCTAATAACAGGTTCAGATTTCTTTGGTGCCGGATTAGCGGTTATTGGTGGCGCTGCCTTCTTATTAGTTGTTTTTCCCTTTACGGCAGAATTCGAAGATACCTTAGCAGACTGCTTGGTTTCTTTTGGCTTGTTTGCTTTACGATCACTGGTAGTTGCTACTTTTTTTGCTTTGGTCTTAGCCGCAGCTTTGGTTGGCTTCTTGACAGCGAATTTCTCGTCGTTCCTTTTGGTTGTTGCTGGCGCAGTGAGAGTGGTATCTTTCTGCCGACGCTGTCGTTTCGCGTCTATTTTTGGTGAATCATTGTCAACAGAGGTGGAGCTTCTTTTGGAAGCATTGGAAGCGGATCGCGTGACAGGCATCGGAGTGTTTATTAAATTGAAATAATATAATTATAAAAAGCTGCGGGGGCTTGCGCAAGATGGGATCGCTGAAGTGCCAAAGAAACAACTTGTTAGTGTCAAAATCGCGTTTTTGTAAAGTCTATGAGCCGGCCCCAAAAAAGAACTTAATTACTTAATTAAAGTTCTCACTAGAAATAAGTCAAATTAAGATTCACTCCATATAAAACTTCAAAAATGTTGTTGTATTGTGTATGTGAGATTGTAATTGAGGATGCGCTTTTTTTGTTAAGATCGTAACTTTTTGTATTTTCAACCATTTCTCCATCAAATGCAGCCCATGCTATTATTTTTATATTATTTGGATAAAGAATATTGTTTTTGTCATCCTTAATTCAACGGTCGCATAACTATTTATTGCGATTAAGATTGTGTTGGTAGATTACTTTAACTAATATACAATGATAGTGTTAATTCTATTGTTGGTATCACAATGTTATAAATAAATTGTCTACATGTTAAATCATCGCTCCTCTCACATCATGATCAGTTATAGTTTCTTCATCTTCATAATCAAATCTAATTAAATATATTCAGTCAGCATAAGGTGAGGAGTGGGTATGTAGCTGGTTAATATTACCTGCCAATAAAAGGTTTCTGTTCTAGCATATATGGGAACCAATACTCATCATCTGGCCACATTGACTTGTATGGAATCTCACTCTCCTTGTACCACTGTGGTCTCATCTCTTCTGATTCTACTGCCTCATTCTCAAACTCCCATGACTCATAGACGTGTACTCTCATCACTTTACCACTCTCTAACATGTTGAATACTAAATATCCAAGTCGTTTCAAAGACTTTGTCACTACACCACTCTCTTCCCATAATTCACGAATAGCGCCTTCTTCAATTGTTTCGCCTGGCTCCAATTTACCTCCAAAACCATTCCATTTGCCTCGTCCAAAGCCACGTTTCTTCATTCCGAGTAAGATTTCGCGATCACCATCTGTAGTGTTTTTCCGACAGAAAACGAGAGTGTAATCCTTCTCCATCACTTCCACAGGTTCCTCATTGCCGTTTTCACTGCTCATGATTTCTTATGAAAAGATACAATCCTATGTACGGCCTATACGACACAAGTGAAATTTTAATTTTTTGAATCCCAATCTGGAATCCCAAATCCCCGCCACAGAGCGAAATCAGCGTTTAACAACAACAGCAATAATAACCGTCTTAGATAAGATGTGTTGGGAAAGAGAGCCGTGCTGCCGCCTCTGCTGGCGTGGCTCGGGCACCTGCAGAGACAGCAGGGTCGCTGGTGACGGCCGCTGCTTGGCGGCTGACATCTCTTCATTCACAAGGGCGCCGCACAGCCAATGACAATAGAACTTTAGTGATAGATGTCGCGAGAAACTCTGAGACTAATCCTCTTCCGAAGAGAAGTTCCCTCTGAACTGAGAAATATTGTGGATCTCTTTATTTGGGAACCGATTCACAATGGAAATATTCATCAAGCGGTGAAGCTTTGGTGCAATCATCGGGCGTCTGCCATGAAATGCTATGGTCACATTTCTTCGTGGAATACCTCGACTGTGACCGATATGAGTGAGCTATTTGCTTATGAAACCGATTTCAACGATGATATCTCTGATTGGAATGTTGGTAGTGTGACAAACATGTCACGGATGTTCTCTGTTGCGAATAAGTTTAATCAGCCAATTGGTAAGTGGAATGTATCCAATGTGACTGACATGAGCTACATGTTTCAAAGTACCTTCCGATTCAATCATTCACTTGCTAATTGGGATATAAGGAAAGTCAAGACGATGCAGGGAATGTTTCAAGGTGCCACTAACTTTAATAAGCCGATTGACTCTTGGCAAGTCGACAATGTGACGAACATGTCTGCAATGTTTCTATATGCTAAAGCGTTCAATCAACCGTTGGAGAACTGGAATGTGAGTACGGTGACTAATATGAACTCAATGTTTTGTGGTGCAAAGGCATTCAATCAGAATTTGAATGACTGGGATGTGAGTTCAGTGACTGATATGAGTGACATGTTCAACGATGCCACATCATTCAATATGCCACTCAAACGATGGAATGTTCGCAATGTAAAAACTATGGCTAAAATGTTTCAAAGTGCATTAGTTTTTAACCAACCATTGATTGATTGGGATGTCGGTCAATGTATTGATATGTGTGCGATGTTCATGTCAGCGAAATTATTTAATCAGCCATTACACAAGTGGGAGGTAAGTAATGTACGTAACATGACATGTATGTTTAAATATGCATTTTCATTCAACCAATCCTTGAAGCGATGGAATATTGATGATTCTACTGCGTGTATTGATATGTTTGATTGTAGTGATAAGTTTGAATTATGCGGCATTAACCGAGATGGATTCCGCTGAGTGGTCAGGCTGAGATACGGTAACGCAACCCTAACCGAATTGTATTGTATATAAAAGCACTTAGATCTAACTGTAACTAAATTAAGCATTACCGAATTATTACCTACACTATAGCAACTCTGCTAAGAAAAGACAGACACATAGAAAGAGTGAGAAACACACACACACGTATAGTATAACTATAACTACAATTCATAAACACTGGAGAGCAATACTGTGATCAATCTACCTAATATTACCAATACAATACTACACTACAACTACTTCATCATATCTAAGCGAAAGTTCGTATTCCCACCATTATGGAGAGTATTCTGTCGATAGTTTGGTCCACCCATTCCACCTCCAGCGGACGAACGCACTCGATTCTTGTAGCTTTGTGCAGGCACTGGTGCAGGCTCGTGTTGCCCACCATGGAACTGCAAATTCTGTGCTGAAGGGGTAACACTTGGTCTTTCAACACTAGAACGTGGTGAATCACCATTAATGGAGTCCTGAACAGAGAGATGTTAGTGTGTCACATATAACATATATAGAGAGACTTACAGTGATATTAGGGAGAGACTCTACATTCGTTCTGTTAATCGTAATCTCAGATGACACCTTCGGTCGCAATGTCTTACTCACAATAGGATTAGGATTAGGACTGCCTAGTCTAATCGGTTGACTTTGTGAATTAGTCAATGCAGGGAATTTATTGTGTTTGTTACTGTTACTAGCAGGGATAGGGTCATTGTACTCATACTCGTCTAAATTAGGCACTGTACGAGACATCAAGGTGGCCGTAACACCGGTTATACCGCCATTGCCACTCAATCCACCTGGTCCCCCGTTACCTGTGAAGTCTTTCTTCGCAGAGCGTGCCCGTGCCGACACTGGTTTGTCACACATCAAACACTTCTGATGTACCGCCGCTGGATCGTTGACATATTCAGCGAAATTGAAATCACCCAATACTTGACTCACACTATTCACCACCCTATCAGAGAATGACACATTACATGAAAACATATATAATAACACTAATAGTACTTACTTCTCTACTTGCGCGGTATCAGCCTTTAGTTTCATCGATTCTTTGAACAACGTCGTACTAACGAATGATCTGCGCATTGTCTTGACCTCCTCTACCACTGCCTTCAATGCCTCGTGCACCTCTTCCTTAGGGACTAGTTTATCGACATAATCCTTCATATCTACGTACTTCTTAGTCAGTGATTCGAATCGACTCAACAACTCTTGGAATTCTGGTGATGATTGTAAGTCGATCGGTCCCTCACCGTGTCCTGGGCCGTGTCCGCGATAGTTTGAACCAAAAGCACCGTGCGTGTGTGCGTCCGACACCATGCTGTGGACTCGCTGTAGTTCGGCCGATGAAGCGAGTCTCGACGTCACATTGATGAACTCCTCTCTCTCTACCTTATGAGCCAACAGTCCGCGCAACTCTCTCTCAAGGTTTAAGATGTAGGATTTATCAGCTTTGCGATCTAACTCTTGGTTGATCGTATTAACCGCTTGTTGTAACCGATATTTGGAAGAGCCTTCGTCTAATATCCACAGCGTAGTCTGCAAAGCATCAGCGACGAGTCCCTTCAGCGAGGGAGTCAAATCGGAACAGAGTAAGTCGTCGAAACAATAGTCCAAATTGTCTGGTTTACGGGCTTGTTCGTCCATGCGTAGCATACAGTCTCCCTTTTCAAAGAGTTCAATCAAGTGTGGGACGACTTTACGAAGAGTTTGCGGGACAGTATCGCGTGGATGAATGTCTTCGATCTTCTCACCGAGGATCTTCGCCAAGTCTCTGGCACGTAGGAAGAATGCTTTTGGTCCAATTGAATCGCGATCATCTGGGGAGTCACTCCAAAGCTGTTCTTGCGAGACTGTGCGATGGACTTGGCCGTCCGCAGTGTCTTCTGTCATTGTCGCGAGGCCATTCACATTCATAGTGCCATTCGGTGAGTTTGTGTTGGCAACTTGTCCTGGTGAGAGAATATTGATACCTCCAGCGATCTCGGGGTCATTGATATTCTCCAATGCAAACGACATCTCAGAGTATACCTTGGACCAACGATCTTGACAATCTCCGACTTTATTAAGCAGGTTTTGAGCCATTTTAGCATCAAATGAATCACCAGCGATTAAAGCATCAACTTTAGCTTTCAGTCCTTCAAAGTTATTCTTCACTTCATCGAGTACAAAGGCAATACGTTTGAACGTCGCAGTACTGTTCTCGAGATCGTCTAAACGTTGGCGGAAGTTGTTTTTTATCTCGTAGAGATCCATCATATTGGTGTTGCCTCTGTCTGCGATCAAGTCGAGAATCTCTTGACGGAATGCTTCGAGTTCATGGCGTTGTAATTGAGATTCTGCGAGAGACTCTGACCCAAGCCAAGTGTGATTCTCTCCGAAGGAATCTTCTTCGCCAAGGGACTCGTCTTCCTCTCGATCGCGAGCAGCGCGTTCAGCAGCGGCTTGTTCTCTCGCGAGAGCACGCTCAGCTTTGCGTCGCTCTTTCTCCGCTATCCTCTCAGCACGTTCTTTCTCTCGTCGTGCGGCTTCCTCTTCATCTTCCTCATCATCCTCATCACTCTCTTCTTCTTCCATTACGATCTTCTTTGGCTTCTTCCTGCGCACTTTCTTGCGAATCACAATTGTTCTCTCTTGTTCGACATCTTCTTCCTCTTCTTCTTCAATAACAACTTGTTCGTGAATGATCTTCGTTGGTTTGCGAATCTTATTCACGATTGTCTTACGAACTACTTGTGGTGCAGATGAGATGACTTGCTGCTCAGCCTCTCCTTCTGTTTCAATATTCTCTTCTACACCATCAGCATCGGATGGTGGTGCGCCCTCCTCGACTGCCACTGGTACTGATGCACGTGCTTGTGTGACAGATGCTTTCCTCTTCACTTCTTCTTCTCCTTCCTCAGCTTCACTAATACCTTGTAGCACTTCACTTTTAACTTTCTTCAGCGGAGCACCACCAGAACTTGGTCTTGATTTGCGTAGTTTGCCTGAGTTTGGGCGATTGCCTTCCTCGCCGTCATCGTTTTCAAACATCGACAGATTTGCCTTCGAGAATTGACGCAATCGACCAATTCCTGGTGCAGGAGTGTTTGCACCGCTATCTTCATCACCATGCAAGCAAGATCGTTGCTTGACGAGATCCTTGAGATCTTCTTGAAGGAGTTCCATCTTGGTTTTTGATCCCACGGATCTAAGCATGTCGAGCATGTACTGATTCTGTGCATTTTGAGACTCACACAATTCACGGACTGTCTTCTTTAAATTCTCATTCTCAACCTTACATAGTGCAAGATCATAGTTTGCAGCAGTCAGTTCTTTGAACAACGAGTCATAGATTCTTTTGACTGAGTCTTGAGTGGCTAACCGGTCAATGTGTGAGTTTACAGTAGATTGTAACTTCATCCCTTGCTCCAAACGACCAACACGATCAAGAAGATACTTCAGTTGATCCTCTTGATTAGCAGTGGGATCAAGAGTAAGACCTTCTTTAAGAATACGTGGTGTTTCTTCAGCTGCTTGTACTGCGTCGACCATGTTTGCATCGAAACTAGCTCGAAGCATTTCCATGTCGAGTTTGTTCAACTTACGGGGAGTCGCTACTAACTTCTGTGTACTCGCTGCCGTTTGCATCGCATTTTCAACAACTCCACGTTGTGACTCTGTTTCACTTTCCAATATACGAAGACGTATCTCGTGATCTGCGACAGTGCGTTGAGTGCGATCTGCACTGTCAGCCACGCGGTCAATCGACTGTTTGAGATCATTTGCACTCTCATCTAACGAGCCAAGGACTCGTGTGAGACTAGAACTGAAGTCGGACAATGCTGCAAGCCCGGGTCGTTCAGTGATCATCGACATTTCTCACGCTATATCTTCAGTCTATCTCTCTCTAAATCTATTCTGAATTCTATATCTTCCTTTTTCTCTCGTTCGCTCTCCTACTCTGTTTCAATCCAATCTTCTTGTTGATTCAATCAATGAAAGCAATGATAAATATTTGAGGAAAGGGTTTCTAAGGAAACCAACACACCAAGAAATTGTTCTGGCGCACAAGAGTGATGAGAAGGGAATCCTCGCCAGCCAAGCGAAGGAAAAGCAACGGGCGGTTTTTGGGGTGAGAGAAACGGCTGGTATAAAGCGCGTTTTATGGGAGCTTGTGACTGAAAACTGACTTCTGGTCAGTTGCTTTTAGCTGTAGCATATGAATGAAGAGGCGTACAGATATTTCCCTGTGTGCAAGTTTCTTGATTGATGCCTTCGAACAAGATCATTGTTGATTGAGTTAAGAAAAAGTTACACATCTCGCTACGATTGAACTGCAAGCACGTTGAAGTGACATACAGACTCGCTCACAAAGAAGTAATGGGCAACGGGGCGTCCTGCACTAGTCTTCCTAAGCCTCCACCTCACGAACCAGACACAGGTACACAAGATGCACCCACACATCCTCCTCCTCCTCCTCCAACAGGTGGTTTGCTATCTCCAAGTAGAGTAAGAGAGCGATGGCGTCAGCGGAAGCAACGACTTTGGGGTGATTTAGCTGATGATCCTGTTCCAACAACCATCCAGCCTGATTCTAAGCACAATCATGGTCGAAAAGATCTTACGATTGTTACAAGTGAGAAAGGTTCAGTGCCATCTTCTTCCAGTAGAGCTCGAGTGGCTCCTCTCCCCATCACTAACTCGTCGTCCAGCGCCCAACAATCTGCAGGTCCCTTGTCTCCCAGCTCAGCACCAAGTCCTCCGTTACTCTCTCCTACTAGCGCCGCCGTTGCTGCAACATCGTTCCCTCGTACAGGCATTCGATTGAATCACTTCCGTGAGTTCATTGAAGAGAATGGCGGCGTAGATGCCTTTCAAGGTCTGACTACGAGTGATGTCTGTCATCGCATTGTCAAACCACTCACTCAGAATAAACAATGTTCCTACTGCGACTACATAACAGATAAACAACATCAAGCACTCTCTCAACACAATTGGTGGGCTCATACACCAGGTAAAGGTGAGCCCATTGTCGGAGTCGCACAGGTGTTTGTCTCTCATGCCTGGGCCTATACCTTTCTCGACATCGTCGAAGCTCTCGAATACCATTTCCGCAACAAATCCGGTAACAAAAAAGCTAACAATCAAGCGATATTCCTATGGTTTGATGTGTTCTCTGTCAATCAACACTATTCTATCGATGTCGACTTTCATTGGTGGACAACGACTTTCCAAAAGGCAATTCAAGAGTTTGGACACACTGTCATGGTATTCGCACCTTGGCATAACCCAATTCCACTCACTCGTGCATGGTGTCTATGGGAGTTATACTGCACAGTGAGTACAGAGACAAAGTTTGAAGTGGCGTTGAATCGAAAGGAACAAGAGGACTTCTTCGACAATGTAGTCAAGGATACGGATGGCAGTATTGCTAAGATGCTCGCCACGATCGATGTCGAGAAGTCATCTTGTTACAATCCCGAGGACAAGGACCGCATCTTTCGTGCTGTACGCGCTAATGTAGGGTTTAACAAACTCAACTCTGTCGTTCTCGATAGAATGAGGAAGTGGGTGTTACACGTTACAGAACAAGCAGTAGAAGACAAAGTGTTATTGTTGACTCAACAAGGAGTCGGAGAGAGAGAAGATACACCAGCACGTCGTCAAGTCGTCAATCTCAAGTTCTCTCTCGCTAATATGTATGAATCACAAGGTGTTTATGATCAAGCTGAAGCCTTGTACACCGAGTGTTTAGCGTATAGACGCGAGGTTCTAGGTCTAGACCACAGTCAGACGTTGCAGGCCATGAACAACCTCGCAGTGTTGTATCAGGCACAAGGCAGCTATGCCAAGGCCGAGGAACTGTATCGCATCTCATTCGACAGACAAAGGACGTCATTGGGATTGAGACATGCCAACACTCTCGCAACCATGTCTAATTTAGCCATGTTATACTATTCACAAGGTAAGCGCAATAACATGCCTGATTAAGACACTTATTGGATATCTGACTGAATCATTCTCTGCCCTATAGGGATGTTAACACAAGCCGAGCCATTACTCGCAGAATGTCTCGCAATGCGTCGACAAGTCCTCGGCCGCACTAACGCACAGACTCTCACATCTATGAATAACCTGGCTATGGTTTATCAAGAGCAGAAGAACCTCGTCAAAGCCGAGCCGCTGTTCCTAGACTGTCTCGCACAGAGAAAGGAGTCCCTCGGCATCAATCACCCCGACACACTGCAGTCTCTGCACAACCTCGGCTCGCTGTATAAAGAGAAAGGTAGTGCAGTAGAGAGAGAGAAAGCGGAGAAACTATTAACTGAGTGTCTCGATCATCGCAAGATCGTGTTGGGAGTCTCTCATCCGAACACTCTCATGACAATGGAGACTCTCGCCATGCTATTACAGTCACAAGGCAATACTGGGGGTACTAGTACTAGTAGCAGTAGTAATGTAGTAAATAAACCGACTCTCTCTCCGTTACAAAGGGCGGAGGCGTTGTTCAAAGACTGTCTGCACCATCGCAGTATCGTGCTAGGCACAGACCATCCACACACATTGCGTGCCATGAACAACCTCGCAGTAGTGTATCAGACACAGGGGGACCACGACCAAGCACTACCTCTACTGAGGGAGTGTTATGAGCAGAGGAAGAGAGTGCTTGGACCGACTAACGCACAGACAGTGTCTGCGTTGACTAACCTAGCTATGCTGTATAAAGTAAAGGGGGACTATGCACAGGCTGAGCCACTGCTATTCCAATGCTATGTACAACGTAAGATGCTGTCCGGACCGACGCACGCAGAGACAATGCAGTTGTTGTCCGTTCTTGCGTTAGTCTACTATCAACAAGGGGAACTCCCCCGGGCGGAAGCGATGTTCGCAGAGTCTCTCGCACTAAAACGCGAACAGTTCGGACCGTCGCACGCACAGACATTGCAAGCGATGTCAGATTTGGCAATACTGTATGAGGAACAGAAGAAATTCACTGACGCAGTGCCGTTGCACGAGGAGATACTGCAACAGAAGAAACTCTCGTTTGGAGTCAATCATCGGGAGACTCTCTCTGCGATGTACACCCTGGGCATCGTGTTGCGGTCTGCGGGTAAACAGTGGGTGAGGGCGGAGGAGGTGCTGACAGAGTGTCTCGCACAACAGAAGACCTTGTTAGGCATTCAACACGCGGACACGATTCGCACGGACCGATTGTTGCAAGTTGTGAAAGTCGAGAGAGAGAAAGAGGCGAAGGCAATAGCGGCACAGGGTGGGAAGAAGAAGGTGGTGGTGGCTAAGAATGTAAGTAGTAATGTCCCTCCTACCACTACTACCTCCACTACTGTGGACACTACCTCTCTCTCTCCCACTACTGTCACTGTCACTACTGTAGTAGAGGGACAGAGTGTAGATGCAGTGACTTTGGTCGAGGCATTCTCTCCTCGTCCTGCTGAGAAGAAGAGCCATGTAGAGGGAGAGATGGTGATGGAGAATGTAGAGAATGCGTTGTAATTAGTATATGTATATAGTGTGTAGTCTGATACTGTCCTTGTGTATGTAATGTGTAAGTGAATTGTACACTATTTCGTGTATTGTAGTTGTCTTTGCTCCATTGTATCTAGTAATTGCATGTTATGTCTGTTGATAAGTTGTTCACTCACTCCATATTATGGTATGGAAATTGTTCTTATTGAATTATTTTTGTTCATTGTAATAAAATACCAAAGTATTATCTAGTGATTTAACGTTACAATACAGATCCCGTTACATTCTATGACTAGCTATTAAGAACAAACTTCTATCTCTGTCGAAAAATGTAAAACAGATTTAACCGAATTTACTTGGTTCAGAGTCCTATTCGTGGTTCTGTCCTTTACAGAAACAGTAATGCTATTATCTAAATTAACCTCCACTGTAACATCAATCTGAGCAGCACCTTTAGAGAGAGAAGAAACACCTTCAAATAGAAAGTCCCCAATCACTCTATCTTCAGACATGGGATACTTACCTTGTATCAAAGTTATCATAACAGCAGTTTGGTGGTCAACAACTGTACGAAATGTTTTCGTCTTCTTTGCAGGCAATGGAGCGTGATTGTCAACAATTCCTTCTATTCCTCCTCGTACTTTAATACCAAGTGGTTGTGCTATCACATCAATCAAGAGCGCATCCCATATGTTGGACACTAAATCAACTAGAATTGATGCGCCATTGAGTACAGCGTCTCGTAAACCGTATCGATGACTTGTGACTGGATAATTAGGATCAAAGAACTCTTTTATCATGCCTCTAAGACGAGGTATCTGACTAGATTCGCCCAATAGGATCACCTCGTGAACATGAGATTTCAACATTCGCGCACTCTTCAATACCGATTCAATACCATGCAGACACTTGCGATAGTTGTCGATGTTCAGGTTATTAAAAAGATCTCGTGTTATCGTAGTGGCATATACAAAGTCATTCAGAAGAGGATCTCCTTCAAACAATCCTGCAACGTTGATAGTTGCTTCTGCAATAGAAGAGAGAGTCTGCTTTGCTTCTTCGCATGCTTTGCGTAAACGATGTAATCCCTGACGGTTATCAACTCCAATATCCTTGTGAGTCATTCGCTTAACTTCTATTAGGCAGTAGTCGAGTAAGTGATTCGTGAAGTCTTCACCACCACAGCAATCGTCACCCATTACTGCTGAGACCAAATATGTATTACTCTCAACCGATATTAACGAGACACTCAAGTGACTACCACCAACATCAACCGCAAGAATGAGACGTTCTCGTTGTTGAATGTTGTCCCATGAATGAGATATTACGCCTAATGTGGAGGAATCAACAAGTCGCAGTACAGACAGATCTGCAATGCCTGCTGCAATCGCAACTTCATTCCGCACTATATTGTCAAACGCTGTGGGGACGGCAATGACTACTTGATTTACCTTTCGTTTCAAATGAGTTTCAGCGAGTTCTTTTAACTTGATAAAGATCAGTGCCGTCAATTCTACTGGAGAAAACTTCTTATGTTCTCCACGATATGGTACTCGGAACCACAGACTTCCCTTCGCATCTTCGATCAACTCAACAGAGGATGAACATAAAGCGAGACAATGTCGAACAATCGGATCTGATGATCTTCGACCCAAAAATCTCTTGATATTTACTATTTTGGCCACAATGGAAGTGCTACTTGATGACGACCTCGTATCATCAGTACCAACAAGGCATTGAGTCTGTGTGAATGTTACAGTTGATGGGATTGAAGCGATTGTATGAAAATCTGGATTTGAGAAATATCCAACACGAGAGTTGGATGTACCAAAATCGATAGCAATACAAAAGTTGTCATCGTCACAGCCATCATCATCGTTGATCTCGACAGTCTTGGGTCGTTTATTACCACTTACATTGAGTGTCATGTTCGAAGTTCCTAATTCTTATGATGAATTGTTCATGTTCATCCCACACGAATCCAATGCGGCGCAATCAACAACTCTCAACAACCCCCCACGCCTGCTCCTAAGGTTAGCAAGGCCAACATTTACATATATTTAGCCTCTAAATATCCGCTTGTATTCTATCCATTTTCCGATATGAACAAGCATTTTAGTGTGAGGTTGTTTAGAGGTTTGAGAAGAAACTAACACATATATTGAGCATAACTATATACAATATTAAGTATTTAGGCATGAAATTTTTGCAATCTTTCCCCCGAGCTTGTGCTCAAATTTTATGTTCAAATTATGTTTGCTCTTACTTTTCTAAAAATACTTCTTGCGATTGTTGATGTTAATAAAAGGTTGAAAATCTTGTGAAGAAATCGTACCTTAATGCATTTCAGTGAATTTGGCAGAAGTAGAAGTAGAAGAGAAAGTGGGAGTGAAACTTTGTGAGAGACTCGGATTGGGATTCGTTCGTTTCTATATCTATCACAATAAAGAACAACGCATCGTATCACATTTCTTGTCAGTCGTTTTCAAACAATTTCCTCATTCACACCAAACAGTCAATCAATTGTTTAATCTAATTAACACCCTTTTCATGGATATTATTGTACTGGCGCAGTACATTTGACAGTCACTTTTTCTTTAAGGTACGCATATTGAGAGTAGTGTATCATGTTGATCGGAATTGTCAAGAAAAAAGCTAATCGAGTGGGGTTAAAGACCGTTAAAGTCGTACTCACTGTCGATATCTATACGATTCAAGTGGGTATCGATCCCGAGACCTCTGCTACCTTGCCCTCAGGTAGTATGGTCTCAGTATCTCTCGAACGCGGATCCAAGTCCGTCTCGACTGACGACAAACTACTCCAATTCGAACAATTAGATGCAAATAACCCAATGTCACGTAGACTATCGCTGTCTATGGCCGCGAGGACGTGTCCATTGCCTGGTCGACTGGAACT
>JACCEA012564660.1_pt1 | contig 15681 bp, 31 predicted proteins | sample 7449851 | NCBI WGS metagenome assembly JACCEA01 (sample SAMN15323453, study PRJNA562643) | freshwater metagenome | isolation source: river surface water | place: USA:Blue River Watershed | collected 2017-08-18 | reverse complement strand
TACTTGAAGTTCTTCGATAATCTTATCCGGGATTGTGATAGCCTTTCCCTTACGGGACCACATAGTTACAATCCCTCCCTCCTTCTTTGCTAAGGCTCTCATTCCGTCCAACTTAGGCTGGACATAAGCAGGAAAGTTAATCTTCTTAGCGTGCTTGTCGAAGGACTGAGCCAGCATGGGGAGAAACATTCCTGCATCATTAGCAGGAATGGAATTCTTATCCTCTACATAACCTTCATCTCGCTTCTTATTCCAAAGAGACTGAGCCTCAGAGCAAGCCTGACCATAAGGGGTAGTCTCGTTTACCTTTCCAATATTCTTTCCCTCAGAAACACAACGCTGATCCTGCTGCTTCTTACCATCTTCATAACCGTGTTCCACGGTGATGTAAGAGGTTCCGTCACCAAGACGAAGCACAGAAACAGACCATTGCTTGATCTTACCAGACTCAGACCGACCAAAAAGAGTAGGAAGTTTCATATCACTCTCCATTCAAATACTTGTTAAGAGTCATTCCTTCTGCCGGAATATCCTCGGTGGACAGAATGAAGCCCATAATCACCTTTTCGTTAGTGTGAATGATTGTGGTTTCTGTAATGGGTCGATATCCAAAGATCCCAGTATCCCATCTGTAAAAACCCCAAGTAACACGGTTCATTACAGCATAGGATACCTTATAACCAACCCAAAAACCAAAGCCGATTAGACAAATGGCTACTACAATAAAACCTAGAAATGACATATAGACTCCAAAGAAGAGTGGGGTAACAGAATCTTAGTCCTGTTACCCCTGTTGTCAATAGCCGGTTTCTTCGACCATTCGACGGCTAATCAAGCGACGTTCTGAGTGACCAGAGAAGCGGAGAGATTCTCGGGAGCATAGGTGAGATTGGCGATGCTCTCAATGATCTCATCGTGCATGTCAAACCGGCACATGTCGGAGAAAATGTCGAGGAAGTAGGGACGAGTCTCCATCCGACCAACCGCGATGTTTCGACCGAGAGACTTGGTGAAACGATCAGAGGGACGACAGAAGGCAGCACCATAGACCACATGAGCGCGATCAATAGAGCGCCTGTAAGCCACGGTGATGTTGTACCCGTGAATGTTGGAGTAGAAGAAGCAAGTATCGTAGAACTGAGTGGGATCGTAAGCCTGAAGTTCATTGGTATTCATTTTATACTCCTGCGTGTGGGCACTCGTAAGTGCGGGTTTAGATGGACTACTTTGACGACGGAACGACAAGTTCAAAGCAACTTGCAATGAAGTTATTTACCTCATTGTAAAGGGAAAGAACCATATCGGGATTTAGGGCAACTAAAGCCAGGATGAAGTAAAGAGTTACAGCGTTTACAATATGCTTTGTCATTTCGCGCCCTCCGTTTCCAGCATCCTAACCTCCCCGGCTCATTCGTCAAACGGGTTTGCATAATTTTGACAAATTGGATTTATCGTCGGGAAAGGTAATATTATTTGCGCCATTGATTGCATCTGACCCATAAAAGATAGGATGCTCTCTTGGGCACCTACAATATAATCACCGTTTTTTTAACGACTCTATAAATTATGTCACAATTTGTAACGCGGGCAATAATCTTCCTCTGTGGCAAAATTATTGCCCGGTCGAATTATTACCCGGAGGGGAGACACTAACTGAATAGTGTCTCCATGAACATCAGGCTTCACCGATGATGTTATTCTCCATCATCATTTGGCCCACATCAACAAGAGAAGCAACAAGACCATCATGGGTAACCTGAAAGGCCCAGTCATTACCCTCTGGGAAGGCTTCAACAAAACCCTTCTGATAGAGAGTAAGGAGACTTTCTGTTACTTGGGCTTCTGCAACTTTGTTTGCAGCCAAAGCCTTTGAGATACACTCTTGCAAATAGACGACAACTTCATTCTTTGTTTCAGGGGACATTACACACCTCCTCATCCTCATTGAGTTCATCTTCATCTTCATTTTCATCAGAATGATGACACTCATACTCATCATGATCCAGCATTACACCGGCTTCCCACTCAGCATTACCAGCAAAGCCCATTCCGGGTTCTTCATATTGAAGATAGAAGTGGAGAGTAGGCCAATTTTCGGAAACTTTCTTATGCCAGTCTAGTGCTGGACCCCAGGCAGTATCAAAGGTATATTCCACAAGACCTGGCTCTTGGATTACGATATAAGGATCAGAGGCACCCCACTTCACACCCCAGTTCTTATTCTCCCATTCATACCCGCCAACAGGACGGGTTTCTCCCGTGATCTTAGCGACCTTATCAGCCACGCCGCTATCATAGGGATAGCATCGGATGTAATCAGGAACAGGATAAAGAGAATGGAAGCAGAGATCCTCCTCCGGTCCTTCGGGAGAAGGAGGCAGAGTTTGAGTCAAAGCCTTGAGGCGAATGTCATCAAACGCTCCCCAGTCATCGCCATATGGATACTCATTGTACGAGTGTCCACGCCCACGCGCAGCCTTCATAAAGGCAGCAACATCGCTCTCAGGACCAGAGACAGTAAACACATTATTGCACCAGTTAGGCATTGTAAACTCCAAATGTATGGGAAAGTGGGCGGTACATATCTCAATATACCGCCCGGTTATTCTCAGTCAACGCGCCAACGATCAGTCCGAGAAAAGACCAGACGACGTTCCTTATCATTCTCTCTCTGAATGATGGCCTGACTACGCTCATCACCCTCCATAGACTTAGAGATATGATGAAACCTTCTTTCGGCCTTTGCAATATCGCTCTTACTGGCTTCACGAAGCATGATGATCTCGCCACCACTCTCGCTAAACTCAGCAACTAACCGAGCCATTTCTGCGTTCATTTCTTGCTTATTCTTGTAGCGCATGTTTCACTCTCCAAAGATAGAGACAGACTTGCCGAACTTCTTGGAGGAAGTCTTAGCAGACTTCTTGACCTTCACCTTGACCTCATCATCATCCCCACTCTCATCGGCACTCACACTCTTAGCCGCAGAACGACTGATAGAGATACCCTGCTGCTTAGCGGCGGCAAACAACTCCCCCCAGTCCCGCAAAGGAACCATGTAGTTATCACCGGGATAACCATCACTCACCCGACCATAATGACCGTACCAAGCGGAACTTTCAGTAGAGTAAACATATTTGTTGCCCTTCCACTCCACGATATACCACATTCTATCCTCCCTTGTTCTCTGGTTTAGGTTAGACTTGTCGCTCGCACAACCCTGTACCCCCGGCTAGTTCCATTTTAGAAATCCATCTTTCGCCGGAAGTGTTGCAGTTTTTAACCCAACCCCATAGGATACCGAACCGCACGCCCACAATATAAGCACAGGGTTACTTTCGTGACAAATAAACATATCAAAATATGTCACCAGATTTCGCCGCCGGGCAATAATATTATAAGCCTGCAAAATTATTGCCCGGGTCAGTTCCCCCTCTAACTCTTACCGATTTTGTTTGTAACAGTCCGATTGAACAATAGGCCAAGATTATCAGATGAGTATTTGAAACGCTCCTAGTCCAAGGTAATGGTAAGCGTGAAGGGCGCGGTGCCCGACACTCCCGAGTGAAAAGCAAAGAGAGGAATAAGGCCATGAAGGCTATTTTCGCTGAGAACAAGGTTCAGTCTGTTATCGAGAACATCAAGGAGAGCCTCTCTGTCTTTCAAGACGATGAGAGCGGTCAGGTGATGGTTTCTTTCTCTCCGAATGAAGGGAAGGGGACTGGCTCTCAGATCATGCCTGTGACGGAGTTTTCGGATTACGTCACTCAGATCGAAGCCTTCGCCTCTGAGGGGCTTCCCGAGGAAGGTGATCTTCACCTGACTGCCGCCGAGACTGCGCGCAAGACTGCCGCTGTTACTGAGGGCGTTCTCACCTGCCGCACCACCTCCGGTAAGGGCGCGAAGCCTGCCCGTTACCCTGTCGGTCAGTTGGGGGAGATTGCCGCCTTCCTTCGCTCTACTGTGAGTGCGGTTGAGGCTGCTGTCTCTGAGGTTGAGGATCAAGACTGATAGCAGGAAACATTCTGCAACCAAATAACCCTAACTCGGGAGCAATCCTGGATTAGGGTTTCGTCTTTTTTGCTTTTCTTGTAGATGTAAAATTATTGCCCGGGTTAGACCCGGTTGTTTTATTTGATACAAAATTAGTTGACAACCTCAACTTCTAGAGTAACATCTACTTAACAAGGTGATACAATGGAATGGGAAAACGGCTTGGCCACAATTGCTTTATGGAGAAAATACGGAGCGCCAATATATTTAACCTCCGGCGGATTTGATCCGGTCCATGTTGGACATATTAGATGCTTACAAGAATCATCAATCCTAGCGAAACGTAGCGCAGGAAAATTAATTGTTCTTGTTAACTCTGATGATTTTTTGACCAGAAAAAAGGGAAAGCCCTTTATGAATGAGGAGGAGAGGTTAGAGATCATATCTTCTATTCGTGGTGTTGATATGGCTCTGCTTTGGAGATCAGATGACCAAACCGTTATTGATGCCATAAAACAAATTAGACCAAATTACTTTACCAAAGGCGGAGATAGATCTGGACCTGATAAAATTCCAGAGTGGGATGTTTGTCAACAAGTTGGATGCAAGGTTATATTTGGTGTTGGCGGAGATAAGGTTCAATCATCCTCTTGGTTGTTAGATGCAAGGTAATGTATTTGTTTTTGATGTAGACGGAACTCTAACCGAGCCAACCCTGCCCATGAGCGCAGATATTGCCCAGAGATTTGATCAATGGTCTCATGGGAAAAGATTCTATTTTGCAACAGGATCTGATTGGAATGGTTTCTCAAAACAAATAAAGCCATGTCTAATACCCCATGCAGAAGGGGTATTTGTTTGTTCTGGTTCTCAATACTTTAGGAAGGGAATTGAGAATGAACATATCAGAATGGAGTGGGAACCTCCCAAGGAACTTCTAGAATTCTTTGAGATCAAGCTAAATGAATCCGAATATCCCAATAGAGCCGGAGAGCATCTTGTGACGAGAACCGGTATGTTTAACTTTTCGGTACCGGGAAGAAGATCAACTCAAAGGGAAAGAGAGCAATATGCAGAGTGGGATTTGCATAATGAAGAAAGGATCTCGATACAAAGAGAAGCTCAGAAACTATTTCCTAGATTAGAATTCCATATTGGTGGTCAGATATCTATTGATTGTTATCCTGCCGGCTGGAACAAAGGAAGAGTTATTAGATATTTAAAAGAATGGTATCCTGATGATAGAATTATTTATTTTGGTGATAAATTATTACCCGGCGGTAATGACTATCCAATCATAAAGGATCTGAGAGAATTTGATTCTTATTATCTGGTTCGCTCCCCTTCTGATACCATTTCTATATTGGAAGAAATGTTTTAATTTCTATGAATATTCTCCTTGAAAGAAGGAGAGGTTACAATGAGAAAAATTGCAGCAACCCATAAAATAGCTCAGGAAGAATCAGGCGGAGCTCTTAAGAAAGCTCTTACAGATATCTTGACCATTCTAAGATTACAATATCTTTCATACCAGAATTCCCATTGGCAAACCAAGGGAACCGGTTATTATGGAAATCACCTTCTATTTCAAAGACTTTACGAATCGGTCGAAAGTGAAGTCGATACCTTTGGAGAAAGAATTGTGGGACATGTTGGATCCGAAGCTCTCCAGCTTTGTGGGCAAATCTCTCATATGCACGAACTCTGCGAGGAGTGGTGTAAAGAGCCCAATCTAGCCAAGCGTGGGCTGGCTTCTGAAATGTTGCTCCAAAAAGTTCTTAAAGAGAAGTATGAAGCACTCAAAGAATCAGGCGAATTAACATTAGGATTAGATGACTTAATTATGGCTACAGCTAGCAATCATGAGTCTAATATCTACCTTCTAAAACAAGCCCTTCGTAAAGAGTAATCTACTTCTCTTTTAATTAAACCCACCAGGGAAACCTCGGTGGGTTTTCTTGTTTTTGGGGCCTTTACTTTTCTTGACATATTTTTCTGCTCCAACGGGTTGCGCTCCGGCAGGGATCGGTTATGCTACTGGGGAACGGCAAAGGGCCTTCGAGAATAAAACATCCGGGAGGATGGTGGATCATCTATTCTTCATGGTGGTAAGATGGAGGAAGATATGAGTAAAGAAGAGGAAAAGAGAAATATGTGGGAAGCAGAAACACCACATTGTTCTCATAGAGATTTCAACCATCCAAATGCTTGGGGAAAATCCTATCACATTGGGCATCCAAATAAAAATGCGCTAGCATATATGGAAGCACTTCTACGAGAGATGATGAATGAGTGATTTGATTTGGAACGTTATTGTTGTATCTACCTTTCTATTCTATATCGGAACAACAATCTATCTTATAATCCCAACTCTAGTGTGAGGTATAACATGGAAACTTTTATTCTTAGACTTATTGCAGTATTTGAGTTTGGACTTCTAGTTTTGGCTTGGACTTCTATTACAGACAAGGAGGAAATCCTATCTGAAATGAGCCAGCAAACTGAAGTTCTTACAAATGAACTCAATCTTCTTATTGAAGAAAATGGACAACTCAAGTCAGAAGTTATGGAACTGGAAAAGGATAGAGATTTCTTTGAGAGACAAATCAATGATTTGGAAGAAAAGGTTTTCTACTGTGAACTTAATACAGGGGAGGATTGATCCTCCCGGGCAATAATCTTCCCGCCCTGTAAAATTATTACCCGGAGGTATCTCTCAAGAGAGTAACCTCAAGAGAGATGCCCACCACTCTTACCTCTCAATCTTCGTCTCTCCAGTTCCAAGAAGCATAAAGAAGTTTCCAGTCACCGCTGTCTCTATGCTGAATGATATAAGGAGTATCGGGCGACCAAGACGCCTCAAACATGCAGCCTCGGATAAATGTAAAGCAATCGTTTACACTCCAAGTATCATCCAACTCAATCTCTCCAGACTCAACCATCTCTCCACTATTATCCATAATATAACGCCACATGTTTGCTCCAATCAGTTTGGGGTTAGAAAGTAACCGGTCCAAAAACCGGCGAGAAAGATGGTCAGATAGAAAGAGATAATAGATGAAAAGATAAACGTAATCAAATCCTCTCTCATTTCCTACCTCCCTACCGGCTGCTTACCGGCTACCTTCCTATAACCTGCTCCCCAAAATCCGCAAGGGGTTGGGGAAAGATTTTTTAGATAGGGTAGACTTGGATCATTTCATCGTGAAGCTCGCGGTTCAGAGTGTAACCTGGACGGTTGTAACCCTTTAGGTAAAACCAACGACGAGCCGAAGCATCGGTCCAAAAACTTTGGATGTCAACCAGCTTTTCATTTTCATCAAACACGGTGTATTCAACCATGAGCCACCTATCTAAGATGTGAAAAAGAATGTAGGTGATGATGAGCAGACTGGAAAAGCTCATACACCACCCTTTTCAGATAACCTTCATGGAGCGAGGCAGGCCGGGCTGATCCCAGGTGTAACCCTCGACTGCCCCACCATGCTTCGCAATAACTTCCTCAATCACATGCATGGGCACCCACCCATACACAGTTTGGGTGAGCTGCGAAGGATCCTCGGCATATGGAGCCAAAAGAGGCTCCTCCTTGCTGGGATAACCAACCTCCACGCTTTCATATGGCCCCTGATTATCGCGGGGTTCACAGTAATGAGACACGGACGCTTGCACGGACATGTGAAAGCCATCCGTACAGTTGATCCTAGGACGAGGAACAGAGTAAGGGAAAGCGTAGGACATGTTATTCTCCTTTTACCAGATTTGAGTTAGAAAGTCGAGACAATCATCAATGCGCTCATCTTCATAGAATGGATCACAATAAGCCTTGTGAACCTCCGTTGAAAGATCGGGGCGAACCATGTGAAGGTAGTTAGAAAGGGCTTGTCCACGACGTTGCTCCTTTATAACACTCCTCCAGTATTCGGGCCAATGAACCTGAAACTCATCAAAGGTCATTTTATTTCCTGCGATCTTTGGCTCGGTGAAGGCCATATTACACTCCATCAGTTCGGATTGTTTGTGTGGGCGGGATCTTGTAAAGAGGGATCTTTACAGCGTATGTATTTCCGTAATGATCCTTTTCCCAACGATCTTCCCAGCCAGTTTCCTCGAAAGGATGGGGAACAGTATGGGGAAATGGAATACCATTCTCATCCAACTCAACCCCATTTGTTTGATCAACTTCATGGCGGAAAACTTCCTCACCACCGCACACAGAGCAGATCTGATTGGAGGCATAAGTGGAGTAAGCATCGCGCACCCACTTGTGGCCTTTGACGCAAAGTAACTCGGTATAACCTTCGTAAGACATGCCACCTCCCCTTACATCGTACTGTATTTCGGACTAGATTGGTTTTTAAAATGCAACTAAAAAGGCAAGATAATGGGTTCAATAAAAATATTTTTAATAACAAGTTTATTGAAGAATATCAAAAGATATATTATACCAAATAAAATAGGATTATAAGGTTCGATTATAATCCTAATAATATTTAAGTTTATAGTAGATTGTCATTCAGATAATCTTGTAAGCAACCCTGGAGGAAAGCGTGAATAAGATATGGTCTTTCTTTAAGTTATGGTTAGCTAATATCTCAGTATTTTCGTTGGGAGTTTTGGTTGGAGTTATTTGGGGTTCAATAGTTGCAACTATTACATCTGTATTTGTATTAGAGAGGATGTAATCTACGGGCAATAACTTTTCGGAATTATTGCCCGCGCGCATAAAAAACGGATGGGAGGAAACTCCCATCCGTTAGTGACACCTTGTTTATCACCTATTGTTTCTAGAAAACAAATAGGGTGCCGCGCTAGTGCTTTTATAAGACAGTTAGGTTCGCACAAACCCTTCTGTTACGCCAACTTTAGCTCGCCAGCGTGAATGATTTTTATCCCGATGATCAGTCGGGAGGTTGTCTTTTGTGAAAGTCGATCAAACTTCCTTTTGTAACAACCATCCTTAGAGCGGAGCGATAACCGGAGTTATCGGGCGCGGCTTACACGCGCACTGTCCCTAGCAGAATGGTTGGTTGCGCCGTTTCCTTTCCTACACCATAACCGATTCCCGGCTCGGCGCAACCCGATTATCCAACTTTTTTGTCACGGCATGTTATCAACAGCCTCATTGAAGAAGTCCTCGTGGAGAGGGGAGTTGTGAGCGTCGGCTTCTTCCTGGGTCATGCAGGAGTAAGAGCCAGCAGTGATCTCGATCTTGTCGCAACCACAGTAGAGTTGAAGATCAGAGTAAGACTGACGCTCACCACGCTTGCCCATGTAGCGAAGGCAAGAGTAACGCTGATCGCATGAGGCGGAGACACAAGCAGTAATGTCCATCGCTTCCTCCTTTGCTGTCGGGCTTCATCGCCCGCCCCCTTCCTATAACCGATCCTTCCCGCGCCGCAACCTGCCGGTGGAGATTTTTTTAGAAAATCCGACCCCTCCGCCGCCGGGCAATAACTTTTCTAAATTATTGCCCGCGTGGGCATAACCAGACATTACTCCTCTGTCAAACTCATATTACATCCTGTGACAAATATTTTATGGGTGCCGTCCATTTTTTCGATCCCCTTGCCTTGACGCGCCAGCCCGACGAGGTTATAACTTGTGGGCGGGGCGCGGTGCCTCGCCGGACGAAAACTCAGGGGTAAAGCCGTGCATAACTCTACACAAAACAGCAACACTCTGGAGTCTAAGATGAACGAATACTGTGAACTCGAAAGCCTCGATCTGACGGGTCAGATCATCAACAATGCTAGTTTCTTTGGAAGCAATCTTCGCAACGGTAACTTCAACGGTGTTACCGCGATCAATGCCAACTTCTGCGACACTAACTTGACGAACGCAAAGTTTGTCGGGGCCGATCTGACGGGCGCTAACCTGTCTGAGAGTTACCTGAATGGCGCGGACTTCACGAACGCTAATCTGACGGGTGCCGATCTCTCTCACTCCGATCTGACTGGCGCTATCTTCACCGGGGCGATCATGGATGGTGTCGTGCTTCATCGCGCGCTCTATACCAACGAGATTGCGGTCTGAAATAGGTCCACAGGCAGGTGAGAGTCTCCCTCTCACTTGCCCAACTGACCCGCCCACGGGCAATAATCTTACCAGATTGCAAATTTATTGCCCGCTCCTGCGCAATGATAGGGATTACTCAGAACGGTGGAATAAAAGTTATATTTGGGGCTGCACATAAAAATATTAGTCCTCCATCTAAAAAACGGACCCCTTTCGCTTGACGTACCTGCCCCGGCGGGTTACGATATGGGGGAGCGGGCAACCGCTCGGGCGCTGGCTCGAAAGACTTGGTGCCCTTCTTTTAAAAAATGCATTTGACTCCTTAGCTCAACCGGATAGAGCAACGGCCTTTAAGTAAAATAGGAGCCTCTATAGAGAAACAGAAATCTATAGAGTGGACTGCACTATATCGGGGAAACCTAAGTTCGTAAGAATATGGCAATCCCGAGGAAACTTACATACTCCTAGTCTATTGGTCTGCTAATATTTCTCCAATAATATGGAGAGATAAAATGAGACACCATACAAAAGACAAGGGAGATTTAGGAGTTTTGAAGGCGAAGGTAGATTTATACCAAAAAGGCTTCATCACACTATCACCAGATACTGAACACGCTCCGTTCGATATTGCAATATATAAAGATGGAAAAGTGAAAACGGTTCAGGTGAAGTATCGAGAAGTAAAAAATGGCATGATTTCCGTTGGATTCAGGACAAGCTGGACTGACAAACACGGAACTCATACTAAACATCTTGATAAAGATGCGGTCGATATCTTTTGTGTTTATTGTCCTGACACAGATAAGTGTTATTACTTTAACTCAAAAGACTTTGGTAAAAGTATTAATCTTCGGATAGAGACTCCAAAGAATAATCAGACAACTAATATTAAGTTTGCATCTGATTATTGTGAGGTTCCGTAGAGACTATACGTGCAGCACCTGAAATGGTGAAGAGATAGTCCAGACCACAAACGCACTCGTGCGGTAGTGAAAACTATAGTGGTAAGCTAAGCCGTAGGTTACAGGTTCGATTCCTGTAGGGGTCACTTAACAGAGTTAAAGGTTGTCTATCACCTTAACTCGGTTGACTGAAAGATAGAACCTTTTTTACTCGGTGGGTTTATTTGGAAAATAAACTACCGAAACACCCCAAAAACTAGGTGAGACAAATGTATCACGATCTTGTGAAAGCGGTTGGACTCCTTATCTTTGTCGCGCTCACTTATGGCTTTACCTGCTATATGGCAGAAGTAGCACTCAAGTCTGAGACTACCAAGATCATTGCTTTCTCTCATTGTATTGAGGATGGTTACACCCCTGCCGCTTGTGCTGTAGCTATCCACCTATAACAAGGGGATACATACACGCGGGCACCGGACGGGCAATAATCCCACAAAATTATTACCCGGAGATTATTGCCCGGCGGGCCGGGCGGATGTGACACCAGCGATAGCCAGCATCACATCCGGTAGAGAGCGGTGAGAGAGGCTCACTCAATCTCAGAGAGAGCCTTCTCAATCGCCGGGAGAGCCTTCTCAAGCACCCCGACAACCTTGCCGAAGGTAGCGGCGGGGAGACGGGCGGGCTTCGCACCCTTACCATCGGAGAGACGGAAAGAGAGAGTCCCATCGTCGTTTTCCACCGTGCGATGGAACACTTCGATTGCAGACTGCGAACCACCGCGCTCGGGAATCCCCTCGTCAGCCACGCGGCGCATCTCAGTCAGAAGGGACTGAAACTCGGAAAACTTGACGTACTGAAGGCCCGACCCCTTGCCACGGTTGGTGGTGAAGGCGACGTAAATCTCGCCGTCATCGCCCTGCATGACAGAGAGAGTCTCGCGAACGACGGTGACGGGATCCTCCGCCTTGGCCTTGTTTAAGATAGACAGACCGTTGGGCTTCGCCATAGGCTACCTCGCGATGCGGGCTTGGTTGGTGGGACACTCTGTCCCGCCCGCACACTCCTTCTATCCGGTCCTGGGCCGTCCGCAACCCGTTGGGCTAAAAAAATGGACCCAGAGCGAAAAAAAAATCTTGTAAAAAAATCACTAATCCACTTGACGGCTGAGGCCAAACGTGTTATGGAGGCCGGGCAATAATCCCACAAAATTATTGCCCGGTGCTGGCACCCCATTTGCATGGGGGCCATTTGCGGAAAATCGATCCACCGGGGTTGACAAATCTCCCGGAGGGGATTATATTGTATGGGTCAGCGGGAACGCCGACCGGGCCGGGCAACCGGAACGTTTACGGGGGCAGGCAGAATCCACCGTTACTTGTCCTCAATAAAAGGTGGCGCTTCATACTAACTAATGGAGTGTTTATAAGACACGCACACTAACCCTGTGCTAGTCGGGGTGGCGAGAACCCGATGATTGAAGCGGAGTAGTTACCGCGAAAAAAGCCCCTAATCTCGGAGAGATCGCAATGGTGTTAGCGTACTAATGAAGAGTGGAGTCTAGTGGGGGAGAGGAAACTCTATGAACCCATAATGACGGCGAAGCTCCAGTTAGACACCAGCTCTTTCTTATCCGAAAAGTGCATAATAGCCGATGCGCCTGCTTCTCTCCTGCTCACAGTTAGGCTAGACTGTCGGGGTTCGCCCTCCGAGACACAGCGGATGTGTATGGGGTGGAGAGAAAGATAGGATAATCTAAGTTCGGAGGTAAGTTTTACTTATCTCTGGCCCCATCAGTCCTTTGACTGGTGGGGTTTTTCTTTTTCTTTATTATTGTAAAATTATTGCCCGCGCGTACCATTCAAATATGATTAAAAGAATTACTTCCAAAGATGACCCAGACCTTCAGTCTAAGTTAATCCCCAGTGGTTTAATCTTTATCACAGATTTTATTTCAACACAAGAAGAAGCGCATATACTCGCGTCTATTCCGCCCACACCAGATAGAGGATTAAAATCTAGAAATAGCACCAGAAGATATGGTTCCCTCTTTCCTTATAAGGGAGGAATAATGAATGAACCAACTCCAGATTATTTAGAAGATTTGAATAGAAAGATAATGAACTCTGGATTATCAGATCATCTATACAAATCAATCTCTCTAAATGAATATCTTCCGGGAAATAGTAATGCATTACATGTAGATAATCTAGAAAGCGGTCCCACAATCACAATCATTAGTTTGGGAGTAGATACTCCAATGTTATTTCAAAACCACAAATACATGTATGAGTTAATGCTTCCAGCCAGAAGTTTAGTACAAATGAAAGATGATATTAGATATAGATGGAGACACTCCATTCCACCTGTAAAAGAAAAAAGGTATTCTATAGTCTTTAGATGTTAATGTAACCGGCCAATAAAATGATAAAATTATTGGCCGGGGGGTGCGGCCCCTCGGAGAGCGCAACCCCTCGCGAGTGGAAGCCCCTCTTACGCTAGGCTTTGGGAACGAAGTGGATCACGTTATCAGGCAGGGTATCACCCTCATACTCATCCGTGAACTCATCGTCCCCATACAACTCATTCTCCGACGCTTCCCATTCTAACCTACCACGGCAGCATTGAAGGAGAAAGTCAGACTTTCGGCTCATCAAATCGACCATATCAACAGGTTCGATCGTTTCCCCGCTTTCGGAGTAACATCCCGAAACCACGATGATCGCCTCGGGCTTTCCTTCCACAGCGGAAGCATAGAGGATTTCGATGTAAGCATCCTCGTCCGGGATGTCAAACTCAAAATGGAAAAAATCGCGTTCGCCTTCCACGATCATGCGGACCTCCACACGGCTCCTTGCCGTACACAACCAATAACCTACCCCGGCAAGAACGTCAAGCAACCGGCTAAAATAAATCCAAATGACCCCCCGGGGAATAAGTTGATGGAATTATTGCCCGGGGGCTGGCGACCATCACCAGTACCATGACCTTTTGGGGGAACGGTATTCTTCGTAATCACCAGTATTATTGTCCAACTGCTCATGGGCAGCAGCCACCAGCCGATCCTCGTACAGATCAGCGATCAGATCGAGATCCTCCCACGGCTTCTGATTTCCGTTGACAAAGGCATAGCGGATCACGATCTTTTTCGCCCCCCTTACCTTCGGAGGAAAGTAGTCAAAGATCACGATGATCGTCTGCCCCTCATGCTTGATCCACGCTTCCATGCTTGCCTCCCTTGGCTAAAGGTATAGTATCACGCTCACGGTTACGCGCAACCTGTTTATTATGTCAAAGTTATGCAAACCAACTTGACAGCCGAGACGTAACGTGTTATCGGAGGCCCGGGCAATAATCTTATCAAATTATTGCCCGGGAAACTTTCTTTATGGTAGGACTTGCCTTTCTAGTAATCCCAGGTTATAGCATGATGGGAGGTGAACATGGCTAGCAAAACCAAAACCCAACGCAAGTGGGAAAAAAGGAAGCGCGCACTCGAAAGCGGGAACGTGCAGGCACCCAAAGGCAGAAACATAGAGGTACTCCATATGCTAACCTTTTGCAAGGCCGCAACCTTCAAGGATAGGCGAAAGGAAAGCCAAAGGGTTGCTTGCAGAAAAGTTACAAATGATGACGACTAAGCCCACGCGCCCGGGCAATAATGTTATCAATTTATTGCCCGCCATATTATTACCCGGGGATGGGCCGGTTGGGATGAGAACCCCAACCGGCTTGCCTTGCATCACGAAATGTTGTTGAAATCGTCAATTGCCGCCTGAATGGCAGGAATGGCCTTCTCCAGCATCTTGGCGACAGCCGCGAGCTGACCCTCCGCAACCCGTGCGGGCTTGGCACCCTTGCCGGAGCTTGCGCGGAAAGAGAGAATTCCATCCTCGTTCGCGATCGTCTGACGAAGCATATCGACAGCCGACTTGGCACCCTGCTCCGGGATACCCTCGTTCGCGATCCGCGCAAGTTCCTGCACGAAAGCAGGAAACTCGGTGAAGGGAACCATCTGAAGGCCCGAACCCTTGCCACGGTTCGTGGTGAAGCCAACGCAGATCTCGCCTTGGTCGTTCTGCACGACGGACAGGGTTTCGCGAGCGACCGTCAGGGCATCCTCGGCCTTGGCGGTGTTGAAGATCGAAAGCGTGTTCTTGGACATGGGATACCTCGCAACGCGGGGTTGGTTAGTGGGCACCGCGCCCCCCCGACACCATCTATATAACCGATCCCGACTGGAGCACAAGGGAAAGGGGCGCGAAAAACGAAAAAAAAGTTTGTCACAAAATGTTCTGCCCACTTGACACGGAAAGAGAAACGTGTTATGCACGCACGCGCCGGGCAATAATCCAACAAAATTATTACCCGGCGTAATTTTCTGATTATTGCCTGGGCAGGTTTTTTCTGATTATTGCCCGCGTCGGGGCGAAGCCCCGCCTACCGCAAGGTAGGCGGGGAGGGTGGCATCAGCCGATATCGGAAATCGCGTTCTGAATGGCGGGCAGAGCCTTCTCCAGCACCGCAACCACCTTGCCGAACGTGGCGGCGTCCAGCCGGGCAGGCTTCGACCCCTTCCCATCGGAGAGACGGAAGGAGAGGGTGCCGTCCTCGTTGGAGATCGTGCGATGGAACACCTCGACCGCCGACTGCGAGCCGGTACGCTCAGGGATCCCCTCATCGGCCACCTTGCGGAACTCCGAGAGCAGAGCCGGGAACTCCGAGAACTTCACGTACTGGAGGCCGCTCCCCTTCCCCTTGTTCGTCG
>JACCEA010561812.1_pt1 | contig 15681 bp, 15 predicted proteins | sample 7449851 | NCBI WGS metagenome assembly JACCEA01 (sample SAMN15323453, study PRJNA562643) | freshwater metagenome | isolation source: river surface water | place: USA:Blue River Watershed | collected 2017-08-18 | reverse complement strand
TGTAAGGGTCGATTCCATCGACCCTTATAAGTGCTATAAATAACGGTAAAATCTATATGATTTCTGTAACTAGTAACTAGTAATTAGTAATTAGTAATTAGTAACTAGTAACTAACACTAGCATATTAGCATACTAGCATACTAGTTTTAACAGAGCTAAAACAAAGTATTATTTTTCCTCACATTCCCAATCTTATCTCTCAAATGCTTATACGCCAACTCCGTCGCCTCACGTCCTCTCGGTGTGCGCATCATAAAGCCTTCTTGAATTAAGAATGGTTCGTAAACTTCTTCAATAGTTCCTTCGTCTTCACCTACGGCAGTGGCTATGGTTTTAAGTCCGACCGGACCTCCCTTAAATTTCTCAATAATGGTAATTAATATTTTATTATCCATTTCATCTAGGCCGTGCTCATCAACATTTAATGCATTCAAAGCGTATTCAGCGATGTCGGTATTTATTTCACCATTTCCTTTTATTTCGGCAAAATCTCTAGTACGTCTGAGTAAGGCATTCGCGATACGAGGTGTGCCTCTGCTTCGTCTTGCTATCTCATAGGCACCTTCGTCGGTGATAGGTGTTTTTAAGATCTCAGATGATCTTAAAACTATAGTGGTTAGTAATTTTGAATCGTAGTATTCTAATCTTGCATTAATTCCGAAACGTGCACGTAAGGGTGCAGTCAATAATCCAGATCGTGTTGTCGCTCCAATTAATGTAAATGGGTTTAGTCCGATTTGCACCGAACGCGCATTTGGCCCCGCATCTAACATGATGTCGATTTTATAATCTTCCATGGCAGAGTAGAGGTATTCTTCGACGACCGGACTTAATCTATGTATTTCATCAATGAATAAAATATCTCCTTCGTCTAGATTAGTTAGCAAACCTGCTAAATCTCCTGGCTTATCAAGTACAGGTCCGGAAGTGATTTTAATACCAACCCCCAATTCATTTGCAATAATATGAGATAAGGTTGTTTTACCTAATCCCGGAGGGCCATGTAGAAGCACATGGTCTAAGGCTTCTTTTCTACGTTTAGCAGCCTCAACAAATATCTTAATGTTCTCAACTATTTTATGTTGACCTGTAAAATCATCGAAGGCTGAAGGGCGCAAGACCTTCTCAATATCTTTTTCAGTATTGTCGAGATTATCAGCATTAGGGTCGAGAATAGGATTCATCTTTTAAAATTATTTACGATGATATTTTTTAAAAAAGCTACTGAATTTCATTTGTAATACACCGAAGATAGCTTCTTGCACGATACCCTTCGACATCTTACTAGTACCTTCACTACGATCTGTAAATATGATAGGCACTTCTTTTAATCTAAAACCATACTTCCATGCGGTGAATTTCATTTCAATTTGAAAGGCATAACCCACAAATTTTATTGCATCTAAGTTAATGGTTTCTAAAACGATTCTACGATAACATTTGAATCCAGCAGTAGCATCATTCACGGGCATACCTGTGATAAATTGAACGTATTTAGAAGCATAGAATGATAATAGCACTCTGCTCATTGGCCAATTCACTACATTAATACCAGATATATATCTTGAGCCAATGCATAGTTCAGCGCCCTCAACACAGGCTTGTCTTAATCGTATTAAATCATCGGGGTTATGTGAAAAATCACAATCCATTTCGAAAATATAATCATAGCTCTTTTGCAATGCCCACTTAAATCCGTGAATATATGCTGTACCTAATCCTAATTTACCCGATCTTTGTTCGAGATAAAGGTGACCCGGAAACTCTGATTGTAGTGACTTAACTATCTCTGCGGTACCATCCGGAGAACCATCATCAATGATTAATAGATGGAAAGGAAAATCTAATGAAAAAACCTTGCGAATCATCTTCTCGATGTTCTCTTTTTCATTATAAGTAGGTATGATTACTAAGCTATCTGACATTTTTTGTATCTACGAAGATAAATAATATTTTGAAATCGTAATTTTGAATATGAATAAAGCAATCTTTCTTGACCGCGACGGTATTATTAACGTAGAAATAGGCGATTATATCAAACGTTTCGAAGATTTTACATTAATTCAACAATTGGGTGAGTCACTGAAGATTTTGAAAGAAAGCGGATTTATATTGGTGGTGATCACTAATCAAGGCGGATTAGCGAAGAAATTATATGATGAGCAAGAACTTGATAAGATGCATGAATACCTTATCAATGAAATGAAAAAGTTTGATGTTCATTTTGAAGAAATATATTATTGTCCGCACCATCCTGATTACAATGGCAAATGTTTATGTCGTAAACCCGGAAGTTTGCTAGTAGAAAAAGCAATTGCAAGATTTAATATCGATGCTTCAAAAAGTTATTTCATCGGCGACAAACAACGCGACATCGACGCAGGCAATGCCGTAGGAGTCAAGGGCATACTCGTAGAAAGCAACCCCGATTGGAATCATATACTAATGCAAATAGAAAGCTCTTCTAATAACCAGTAACTAGTAACCAGTAACTAGTTTTTGCGCGAAGCGAAAAAACTTCTATATTTGCGACGGGTAAGTCTTATACGACCAGCTCCCTTTGAACTCCCCCAGGTTCGGAAGGAAGCAAGGGTAGAAGGTTGTAGCGGTGCGATATGAGGTGCTTACCCTTTTTTCTTCTTAAAAAATCTATAACAAAAATCATATGCAATTTTTTATTGACACAGCTAATCTTGAACAAATAAAAGAAGCTCAAGAATTAGGTATTTTAGATGGTGTAACTACTAACCCTTCGTTAATGGCAAAAGAAGGTATCGCTGGTGAAGCTAATGTGATGAAACACTACAAAGCAATTTGCGATATCGTTGAAGATAAAGTAAGTGCTGAAGTGATTTCTACTGATTACTATTCAATGATCGCTGAAGGTGAAAAGTTAGCAGCAATCGACCCTAAAATTGTCGTAAAAATTCCGATGATAAAAGATGGTATCAGAGCATTGAAATATTTTTCTGATAAAGGAATTAGAACGAATTGTACGTTGATTTTTTCAGCCGGACAAGCATTGTTAGCTGCAAAGGCTGGTGCTACTTATGTTTCACCATTCGTAGGTCGTTTAGATGATATCTCTACAGATGGTATGCAATTGATCGAAGACATCCGTTTGATATTCGACAATTATTCATTCGATACTCAAATACTAGCAGCCTCAGTTCGTCACCCAATGCACATCATTCAATGTGCTAAAATTGGTGCCGATGTTATGACAGGTCCGCTTTCAGCTATCACTGCTTTATTAAAGCACCCATTAACAGATAGCGGATTAGCGCAGTTTTTAGCAGATCACGCGAAAGTAAATAAATAGTTATTGGTAACTAGTAACTGGTAACTAGACTAGTTACTAGTTACCAGTTACTAATTCCCATAATACTATCCCCGCGCACACCGACACATTAAACGAGTGCTTCGTGCCGAACTGCGGTATCTCTATGCAATAGTCTGAAGCGTTAATCACTTCTTGTTGCACTCCCTCTACTTCATTGCCAAATACAATTGCATATTTTTCATCTGCCTTCGTTTCGAAGTTTTGAAGAAATACACTGTTCTCGGCTTGCTCTATGCTGATGATGATATAGCCTTCTGCCTTTAATTTATTGACTATTTCTAATGTATTCGGATGATGCTCCCAATCTACACTCTCAGTAGCACCTAAAGCTGCCTTTTCTATTTCTCTATGTGGCGGTTGAGCTGTAATACCACATAACATGATTTTTTCAATAGCAAATGCATCGCTGGTTCTAAATACCGAACCCACATTGTGCATGCTTCTAATATTATCAAGTATTACAATTATCTTCTTTTTATCGGCACTCTTGAACTCTTCTTTTGATAAGCGGTTCAACTCTTCCATCGATAGTTTTTTCATCTTTATTTATTGTTGCAGATGCCAGCAAAATTGCATAAATTTATTTACATAAATCCATTCTCATGAAACGTAATTCAAGCTCTAAATTTGAAGGAGAGGGTGGTGCTTCTTCAGATTCTAAATTCAATCATGCTCTTAATGCAAACAAGCTGAAATTTGGCTTCTCATTCTCTGGTGCCGATGGTGAAATTGGTAATCATAATGAAGATATGGGAGATTTGCCGAAGACTTTGCAGAAACCCGGACATATATACAACTCAGATTTAGAAGATTATAGAGTAGAGAATTTTAAGGAGAAAAATGAGATAACAGCAAGTATGCATATTGCTGATAAAAATAGCATCGGACTCTCATTTAGTGATGAAGATAATTATCTGAAAGAATAAGGGTACTTAACTTTTGATATTGTCATAGATGAAAAAAATCTATGAAAAAATCACTACGCTTAACCATTTTGTTCTTGACATTGTCGACGGGCTTGTTTGCGCAAGTTCAACTCGGACAAAAGCTCAAAGTACTACAGCAAAAACAAGCTGCAACTAAAAGACAGCCTCATTCAATGAGTACATTCAATTATGATACAACTGACAAAGCTTGGTTGCCAGAATTGAATTATGCATTAACTTATGACCAAGGAGTATTAGTGCAAGAAACTGCGACTAATAATATTGGTGTTAATGTAAGTAGAACAACTTATACCTATAGCGGCAAAAATCTAACAGAAAATTTAGTGGAAACCTATGATGCAGGTAATTGGGTTAACTCATATCGCTTATTGTTGACTTATAATATAGATGGTGATTTAATTAGAGAAGAATTGCAAGATTGGTACGATAATAAATGGAACACTTCATATGGTATGGCACGTGAGTATAATCAATCTAATACTGATACGGTTGAAATTATTGATAGTATGTGGAATGGTTTTGCCTATGAAGCTGTTCAAAAAACAATAGAGATTTTTGTACCTGGCACAAAAGATTTTTCAGAATTACAATTGTTAATGCCAGAGGCAGGCTCGACCAGCTGGGTGAATTCATATCGTGAATTATATACTTACAATTTGAATGGTAAACTACAAAGTTTAAAAAAACAAAATTGGGATGGTGCCAACTGGATAAATTTTATGCAGTTAACAAATTATAATTGGGATACTTTGTCAAACCTTGTGAAAAGTTATGTAACTCAAAACTGGAATGACTTAACACAGCAATGGAGTAATTATTCAATAGACACCTTTGAGTATTTCAATTACAAAGGAATGATGAATACAACGTATTATTTTGTACCGGGCGGACTAAGACCTTCTACACGTTCAACTTATCTAAATGATTCATTGATGAATCAAAAGATGTCAAAGTATGAAAACTGGGATGACCAAACTAATACTTGGGAGGCAATGATGCATAATGAATCTGTTTATACTTATGATAGAGATTCAGTAATATTAACGAAAGTTGATTTAGCATTAGTAAAAAATAATGCAATAGACTCAATGGTTAAAACAGTATATTTTTATAATGTTTTAAGTGGAGTCAATAACACTAAAACTTTTGATTATAACGTTTATCCGAACCCCGCAAAAAACAACGTTAACATTAAATTATCTAATGTTTTAAGTTCAGAGAAAGTAGATGTGTTGATTAAGAATATCAGCGGACAAACTATTTCTAAGCATTCATTTAATGCAGATAATATTAGTTTAGATATTAGTGACTTGTCAAGCGGTTTATATTTGTTACAAATAAATACAGAAACTGGCACTCAGACCGCAAAACTATCAGTTAAATAATAATAATTAACAGCTTTTTTAAACGGGCTTATTCTCAAAGAGTAAGCCCGTTTTATTGTTAATAACTCGATTTCTTGTAAAGCATTCAATTTTATATTTTTAGTACAAAATTTACGAGATTGGCAAAGACAGCAGAAAGCAAGGAAACCCCTTTAATGAAGCAATACAATGAGATCAAGGCTAAGTACCCTGGTGCTATGTTATTGTTTAGAGTGGGTGATTTTTATGAAACCTTTGGTGAAGATGCTATAAAAGCATCAGAGATATTAGGAATTGTACTAACTAAAAGAGCCAATGGCTCGGCATCACATATTGAACTCGCGGGTTTTCCGCATCATTCATTAGATTCTTATTTACCGAAGTTGGTGCGCGCCGGACAAAGAGTAGCAATTTGCGATCAATTAGAAGATCCGAAGGCGACCAAAACCATCGTGAAAAGAGGTGTTACAGAAATGGTAACGCCAGGCATTTCATATAACGATAACATCCTACAACATAAATCAAACAATTATTTAGCCGCATTACATTTTACAGAAGATAAAGAAATTGGCCTAGCACTATTAGATATTTCGACTGGTGAATTTTTAGTTGCAGAAGGTAATCAATCGTATATCGATAAATTATTACAAAGCTTTAAGCCCTCTGAAATATTATGTGCCAGAACTAAATCAAAACATTTTCTAAATCAGTTTACTGATAATTATTATCATTATGCTTTAGAAGATTGGATCTTCGGACATGATTATTCATATGAAACGCTTACCAAACATTTTTCAACTTTAAGTTTAAAAGGCTTTGGTATTGAAAATATGCATCATGCAATTGTTGCTGCAGGTGCTTGTTTGCATTATGTTTACGATACCCAACACCATAACATACAACACATCACTTCAATTGCTAGAATTGAAGAAGAACAATATGTATGGCTCGATAAATTTACTTTAAGAAATTTAGAATTAGTACATTCAAATAATGAACAAGGTGTTACATTATTTGATGTAATTGATTTTACCCATTCACCAATGGGAGCAAGGCTTTTGAGAAAATGGATTTTATTGCCATTGAAAGAAAAGTCGCTGATTGCAGAACGACAACACCTAGTGAAGTTATTAATTGACCATCAAGATTTATTTTATAAACTCGAAGAGGAGCTGAAAAATATTGGTGATTTAGAGCGATTGATTTCGAAAGTTGCATTACTCAAAGTAAATCCGCGTGAACTTGTTCAATTAGGTAGAGCATTAAGTGCCATCAATAAAATTAAAATGATTTGTAATGAGATTGATGATGCAGCACTTTATGCATTAATGGATCGCATAAACCCTTGTCAATCGCTAATTGATAAAATAGAAAAAACAATTCAGGCTGAGCCCCCTGCATTATTGCAAAAAGGAAATGTAATAGCAACGGGTATTTCTGAAGAATTAGACAACCTTAGAAAAATAGCTTTTCATGGTAAAGATTATCTATTAGATATTCAAAAACGTGAGAGCGAAGCAACAGGTATTAGTTCGTTAAAAGTAGCTTATAATAATGTCTTCGGATATTACCTCGAAGTTACGCATGCACATAAAGATAAAGTGCCGAGCGACTGGATACGTAAGCAGACTCTTGTGAATGCAGAAAGATACATTACGCCAGAGCTAAAAGAATACGAAGAGAAAATATTAGGTGCTGAAGAAAAAATATCAGTACTCGAAAATCAACTTTATCATGATTTAGTTCTTTCGATCGCAGAGTATATTAGACCAATTCAAACCAATGCAACTATTATCGGGCAACTAGATGTATTATCTTCGTTCGCTTTCATCTCGTACAGAAATGAGTACGTACAACCGATTATCGTAGATGAGCCTATACTTGATATCAAATTGGGGCGTCACCCTGTTATAGAGCAGCGTTTGCCTGTAGGTGAAAGTTTTATTCCGAATGATGTTTACCTGAACCAAGAAGATCAACAAATAATCATTATTACAGGTCCGAATATGTCTGGTAAATCAGCCATTCTTCGCCAAACAGCCTTGATCGTTATTATGGCACAAATGGGTTGTTTTGTTCCAGCTAAATCTGCAACCATTGGTATTGTTGATAAATTATTTACGCGTGTAGGTGCAAACGATAATCAGTCGACGGGTGAATCTACATTCATGGTAGAAATGAACGAGACAGCTAGCATCCTGAATAATCTTTCAGATAGAAGTTTAGTATTATTAGATGAAATTGGTAGAGGTACGAGTACATACGATGGTATATCAATTGCATGGGCTATCGCTGAATATATACATGACAATCAAAAAGCAAAAGCTAGAACTTTATTCGCTACTCACTATCATGAGTTAAATGAAATGGCTTCACAGATGCCACGCATAAAAAACTATAATGTTTCTATTAAAGAGATGGATCATAAGATTATCTTTTTAAGAAAGTTAGTGCCGGGCGGATCTGAACATAGTTTCGGTATACATGTTGCAAAGATGGCAGGTATGCCTCCAACAGTATTGAAGAGAGCTAATGAAATTTTAACTCAGCTAGAGAAACAAAGAACCGAAGACCCAAGTGCTAGTACTGGCTTACATTCTAAGAAACGTGCAAAGATTAACAAAGCAGAATTTCAATTAAGCATGTTCAGTATCGATGATCCGGTTTTAATTAAAATCAGAGACAGTGTGAAAGATTTAGATGTTAATTCATTAACACCAGTAGAAGCATTGATGAAGCTAGATGAAATTCAAAAGTTGATAAAATCATAAATGAAAATCACTTTCGAAAATATTGAAAAATTATTTCCGAATGTAGATATTCAAAGAGCTGTTGAAATTTATGATAGCCATTTTGAAATTATTTATTTAGTCCAGCATAAATTATACATTCATTTAGTAGAAATTTCATCTGTAGAATATCCTGTAGATTTTTTTCAGAACATGAGTATCTTTTTTTTGAATAAAGGAATGAACCTAATTCATTTGTTCGAAGATCAACTACTCAATAATCAAAAGCTAATTAAAGATCGATTTGCTTCTTTGCTAAATCATAACGAAACGGTTTTTGCAAGGTCATGTAAAATTGAACGCATTCAAAAAGATGTTTACGATGAATTTATTATTCAAAATCATTTGATGGATGCTGCGAATTCTAGATTCAAATACGGCATATTTTTAAAGGCAGAATTGATGGGTGTAATGGGTATTAGTGCTGGTCGCTGGATGACTCAAGAAGGAGAGAAGAGAAAGTCGTTTGAGATCATTAGGTTTGCTACGAAATCAAACTATACAATAGTAGGGGGCTTTACTAAATTTTTAAAGCATATAAAGAATGAACTCGAAGTAGATGAGTTCATGACCTATTTAGATTTAGATTGGGCAATACATGGGGTGTATCAAAAAAATCATTTTGTATTTAAAAGTTATACTAAACCAATGAAGTTTTATATACATAAGAAATCATTTAATAGGTATAATGAGAAACAAATACTAGAGATTACAGATTATAAAGAATCAGATTATTTTTCGATCTATAATTCTGGTAATATGAAATTGGTTTACAAATATGAACAATAAAACCATCATAGGTATTTTAGGTGCGACCGCTTCGGGTAAGACCAAGTATGCTGTAAAGCTTGCTAAATCAATTGATGCAGAAATTATAAGCATTGACTCTCGCCAAGTATATAAAGAATTGAATTTAGGTGTAGGTAAAGATTTAGATGAATATACTATTGACGGAATAGCCATACCATATCATTTAATTAGTCATGTTAGCTTAAAAGATCAATACCATATAGATTTATTTAAGAAAGATTTTCAGAAAGCCTATAACGATATTATTGCTAGAGGCAAACGTGTGATTGCATGTGGGGGTACAGCTTTGTACTTTGATGTATTGTTGAACAATAGGGTTTATACAAGTTTTGCAGTTAATGAAACTCTACGAGAAAATCTTAAAGATTTATCATTAGCTGAACTTCAAAATAAATTTAAATCAATTATTGATGATGATCATTCATTTGATTTAAGTACTCGAAAAAGATGTATTAGAGCGATTGAAATTGTATCATCCGAAGGTTATAAAAAAATAATTCAAACAGCAGATAAACCCTATGATTTTGAATTGTATGGAATTAAAATTGATAAGTCTGAATTGAACAAACGTATTGATGAAAGATTAGAGAAGAGATTGAAATTAGGGATGGTAGAAGAGGTGAAAGATTTGTTAGTGCAGGGCTATAGTGCAGATCGGTTGATATACCTCGGTTTGGAGTATAAATTTATCACTCAGTATTTGCAAGGCGAGTTTACGTATGAAGAAATGAAGAAGAAACTAGCCATTGCTATACATCAATTTTCAAAAAGGCAAATGACTTTTTTTAGGAAATTAGAGAGGGATGGACATCAAATTAGATGGATAAATGCTGAGATGTTATAGTGTTTTTTCTCCGAATTTAATTGCAATACCAAAGTCAACGTAATCTGCTATTGTACCATGAGCTCTGATGTTAGAGTTGAAATATAATTTATCACTAAGCTTATACTTAAATCCGAATTTGCTATAGTATTGATAATTGTAAATGGCAATTTGTTTATAGTATAAATATTTTCCCATTCCGAATTGAAAAGTAATTTTATTCATAACAATATCGGTGCCTAAAAGATAGCCATAAGCAAAATGTTCGTATGAGCTAGAGGTAACTAAATATCCAGATCCAGTTCCGGTATTAATACCATCATAAGTTTTATCCCAGTACACAATATCTAACCCATGTCTTATACTAAAAACATTATTAATCTTGTAAAGATGATTTGCAAAAAGTGTTCCGCGCAGCATTGCAGATTTAGAATTGATGTAAGCTCTTCTGCCTATACCAATACCAAATTCGGCATGGTTTCTTGTTGCAAAATTTTGCGCTAAGAGATTCATAAACGCTATGAAAAACAGAAAGGTTAAGATTATTCTTTTTTTCATAATTTATATCTCAGTCCGAACATTGAATTTAAACTATTTATCCCTCTATTAGGCATTACCGTGGCAGCATTTGAATAATGCATATACCCGGCTTGGAGTATGAATAGCAAATTTTGATTAATGTTATGAAGGTATGCAAACTCCAACGTAGGTAGAAAATTAATTCTTGTACCAATAAAGATATTTCTATTGTCTTGATAATATGTTTTGGTATCATACGAAAAGCCAAACCCAGGCATGAAATAAAAGCCATAATTTTCATTGCCGATTAAAAGATGGTATAGATTATAGTTGATAGAGATTAAATTACCAAATGCACCTGCAGAGGTATCATTAATACCAGCTAAATTTCTCTGGTCACGATAAGAAATGTTAAAAGATTGATATTTAACGTTTAATCTTCGCACCCATTCATCATTCGGTTTTTTTAACGTGTACATGTAAGAAAACTGTACTTGGTACATTTCTTTGTTAAATATACTCTTGTTAAAATCTTTATTTTCAGGCAACAATTTTATACCCGCACCGAAACTTACTCCGACGAAGTGTGTTTGATTTTGACAATATGTTTTAATTGGAATAGATAGGAATAAAAACAATGCTAAAGGAATTATTATAGTGAACCTATTTAATAATCTGCCCCTTAGCATTGTTATAGAATTATTTTAACATCTTAATAAATGATGCAATTTTATTTTTCAATTCTTTTCTGTCGACGATAAAGTCTAAGAAGCCGTGTTCTAGAATGAATTCAGCTGTTTGAAATCCTTTAGGTAAATCTTTCTTGATAGTTTCTTTTATTACTCGAGGTCCGGCGAAACCTATCATTGCACCTGGCTCAGCAATTGTAATATCACCTAACATTGCATATGATGCAGTAACACCACCAGTAGTAGGGTCGGTGCACAATGAAATGTATGGTAGTTTATGTCTAGAAAGTAAGGCAAGTTTCGCTGATGTTTTAGCCATTTGCATTAATGAAAATGCTGCTTCCATCATACGAGCTCCACCTGATTTAGAGATGATCATTAATGGGTATTTATGCTCTATGCAATAGTCGATAGATCTTGAAATCTTTTCACCAACAACTGATCCCATAGATCCGCCGATGAAATTAAAATCCATACAACATACCACTAAATCTGCTCCATGAATTTTACCATGTGCCGATTTCAATGCATCATTTAATCCGGTTTTCTTAATAGACTCTTTTACTCTCTCTGGGTATTTCTTAGTGTCTTCGAATTCTAAAGGGTCACCAGAAATCAAGTTCGGAAATAATTCAGTGAACTGATTATCGTCGAATAAAATATTAAAGTATTCTTTAGAACCGATTCTCAAATGATAGTTACAATGCGAACATACAAATTGATGCGATTCTAAGTCTGGTGTATACAAAGGTTTTTTACATGAAGGGCATTTATGCCAAAGGCCTTCAGGTACATCTAATTTCTCTTCTGTACTTGTTAAAATACCTTCATCTTTTCTTTTAAACCAAGCCATATTCTCTTTTTTTCTTTACGAATTAGAATGAAACTTATGCAATAGTAATATCTTTTGAAAGATAGATATCTTGAACTGCATTTAACAACTCAACACCTTCGTTCATTGGTTTTTGGAAAGCCTTACGTCCTAAGATTAATCCTTGTCCGCCAGCTCTCTTATTAATCACTGCAGTCTTCACTGCCTCAGCGAAATCTGAAGCACCTTTTGACTCACCACCTGAATTAATCAATCCGATTTTACCCATATAGCAATTCAATACTTGATATCTACATAAATCAATCGGGTTGTCAGATGATAATTCTGAGTACATCTTCGGATGAGATTTAGCAAATTTTACATTCGTAAATCCGCCATTATTTTCTGGTAGTTTTTGCTTGATAATGTCTGCTTGTATTGTAACACCTAAGTGATTTGCTTGTGATGTTAAGTCAGCAGCAACATGGTAATCAACTCCATCTTTTTTGAAGGCATCATTTCTAGTATAGCACCATAATACAGTTGCCATACCTAATTCATGTGCTCTTTCAAAAGCTTGAGCTACTTCTATGATTTGACGGTTTGAGTTTTCTGAACCAAAGTAGATAGTTGCACCAACTGCTGTTGCACCTAAGTTCCAAGCTTCTTCTACTGAACCGAACATAATTTGATCGTACTTATTTGGGTATGTCATTAATTCGTTGTGGTTTAATTTAACCATCATCGGAATTTTATGAGCATATTTTCTTGCAACAATACCTAAAACACCAAACGTAGTTGCTACTGCATTACATCCGCCTTCAATAGCTAGTTCTACAATTTTCTCTGGATTGAAGTATATAGGGTTAGGAGAGAATGAAGCTCCCGCTGTATGTTCTATACCTTGATCTACAGGTAAAATTGATAAATAACCTGTACCAGCTAAACGACCATGATTGTACATGTTCGATAAGCTTCTCAAAACTTGAGGATTTCTGTTGCTGTAAACAAACTCTCTATCAATGAAATCTGCACCTGGCAAATGCAATAGGTCTTTACTTACAGTTTTTGATACGTGGCCTAATAATGATTGTGCGTCAGCACCTAATAATTCCGAGATTCTATCTATGGTCATATTTTGGTTTAATTTATTTGTGCAATAGTAAGGAAAAAATAGGAATTGCTCAAATTGCCCCTATAATGGCTTTCTATAGCTAAAAACTTGTTGAGAGCCAACCAGGCCTAGACCGTTTGGCACATTGGTATAAATTAAGCTTGGCTCAGAAAATGGGTCTTCACCGGTATAATTTTGAAGACTTCTGTAATATTTATAGCTATCAGCGTCAATTTTTGACACGTATATTTTAAATGCAACAAAACTAAAATCACCAAAACCGTAATTATAGCTATCATATTCAGTATTAATAGTTATTGTGCCTCCGTTTCTGCTTGCGTCTGTTAGTAAAATATCGCTATAAATATCGTTTGTCGAATATTCGTATTCTGTGAAGCTTCCATCAAATGCTAGATAGGTAGGAACTATGCTAACTCTATAGTAGTTCTCTTCAGAAATAGGGTCATTAAAATTGAAACGAACTTTATAGGTAATAGTTTTTCCTAAAAATCCGTCATCTTTTATGATACTATCTATTGTAACGTTATTTATGTTTACCTCATTAGAGTCAATGGTCTTTACTGAAGCATTTATGGTTTGATTAATGGCAGTTGCACTAACAGCATAGGTTTTGTTGAAGTCGATGTCTAATTCATTTTTTCTGAAGTAATAGGCTCTGGCTGTATTGTCATATCTTAAAGTTATTTCATTTGTTCCATCTGAAATTTTTACGATACCGTCTTCTATAATTAAATCATCAGAAAATATACTGCCCTTATCAAATACTGGGTCTGATTTAGAAAGATAAACGAAGTTTGTGTCGGCATCTGGATTCAAGAAGGTGCTTAGTACTAACTTCACCGGCTCAAATGGTACTTCTACTTCAGCGTCTGATTCGCACGAAGTAATGAATACTAACAAGGAGAATAAAATATATATTAACTTTTTCATCTGATTAAAATTTATATGTCCAGCTTATCGACGGTAAAATCGGGAATAGATTAATTTTTCTTAATTTCTTATTGCCATTATCATCATAACCTATATAATAGAAATAAGGATTTTTTCGATTGTATAAATTATAAACCGAAAGCTCAAAAATTCTTACTGATCTCTTTAACTGTTTATGAAATTGAATACCCATATCCATACGATGATAAGCTTCCATTCTAAATCCATTCTTCGATCCATAATCACTCACATAATTATTGTATGAGCCTTGTTGGCCTTGACCCGGTACCACTGCTATGTATTCTGATTTCGGAAGTGTAATTGCATTACCCGTACCATAAACCCATGTAGTAGTAAAGGTGATGTCTTTGCTCACTTTCTGAATAACTACTAATGATAAATCATGTCGACGATCATATCTCGCAAAATATTTCTTCCCGAAATTAATTGCATCAAATTGTAACTCTGTCCACGATAAGGTATAACCTAACCAACCACTAAACCTTTCTCCATCATGTTTTAATAACATCTCCAATCCGTAACTCCAGCCTTGTCCGCTCGTCACATTCTCATCCCATCTTATTTTATCTTCAGTACCCGGTTCGTCGACTGTTAAAAAGCTTGCACCATCCTTATAAGCTATTACATTATTCATGTGTTTGTAATAAGCTTCAACACTTATGTTTGTTTTTTGAGGGATGAAATCTTTGGCTACACCAATTGCTACTTGATTCGATCTTTGTGGTCGCACTAAATCAGTAGCAGGTACCCATAAATCAGTAGGTAAGCCAACTCCAGTAGAACTTAATAAATGTATATATTGATTCATTAAAGCATACGATGCTTTTAAAGCTATATCATCTTTTAATTGATAGCTAAAGCCTAAGCGTGGCTCTAAGCCTAAATAGTTTTTTGAGTTTTGTAGAAAATGTGAAAATCTTAATCCGATGTTTGAGTTTAATCTATTCGTAATTTGGTATCTATCTTCAATATAAGCTGCATTTTCGAGAGCATCTATTGTTTCTATTGATTCTTCATCTTCTTCGGGGAACTCTGAGTTTTTAATGGTTGTTGCACTAGGGGTGAAGCGATGTTGTTGAATGAATACCCCAGCTTTTATTAGGTGTTTATTATTTAAAGCATAATCAAAATCTTGCTTTATACTTAGATCTCTGATACCTGAAAATAATCTAATTTCAAACTGATCTCCATCAAACTCTTCTTTAATAGAAATATTAAAACGATATAAACTATATATGAATGAAGTGTTCGAAAATAGTTTGTTGTTAATGACTCTATTCCATCTAACAGTGCCTGTTCCATTACCCCAATACAATCCGAATTGACTAGAGTAATCACTGAAATTTGAACGAGCATAAAATTTATCTCTACCAAAATATCCGCTTAAGTAAACAGTGTTTTTATTATCTCTTTTAAAATTCACTTTCGCATTAAAGTCGTAGAAGTAATAGCCTCCTTTAGATTCTTCGGGTAAAAGCGGATAAATTAAGGCATCTATA
>JACCEA010388940.1_pt1 | contig 15688 bp, 13 predicted proteins | sample 7449851 | NCBI WGS metagenome assembly JACCEA01 (sample SAMN15323453, study PRJNA562643) | freshwater metagenome | isolation source: river surface water | place: USA:Blue River Watershed | collected 2017-08-18 | reverse complement strand
GCTCCAGCCGAGTTCGCGTAACTGGCCCATGGTCAGGGTCGGCTCGATACCAACGGTCAACCCCTCGGCGGCCCGGTCACCCGAGATGCTGGCGCGGCTGACCACCGCAGCGCCCGGCGTCCAGCCATGTTGCTTGAAGTAGTTGGCGACACTGCCGATGGCATCGGTCGGGTTGGTCCAGATATTGATATGACCGTCACCATCGAAGTCCACGGCGTACGCTCTGAAGCTGCTCGGCATGAATTGTGGCAGGCCCATGGCGCCGGCGTAGGAACCCTTGGTCGTCAGCGGATCGATCTGCTCCTGGCGCGCCAGCAGCAGATACTCCTTGAGCTGCTGGCAGAAGAAGGGCGCGCGTGGCGGGTAGTCGAAGCACAGGGTGGAGAGGGCATCGATCACCCGCCAGCTGCCGGTGTTGCCGCCGTAGAAGGTTTCCACACCGATGATGGCCACAATCGCCTGCGCCGGAACGCCGTATTCCTTTTCCGCCCTTGCCAGGGCCTGGGTATTTTCCTGCCAGAATTTCACGCCCTTGTTGATGCGCGCATCGGTGATGAAAATCGGCCGGTAGTCTTTCCATGGCTTGACCTTTTCGGCCGGGCGCGAAATCGCATCGAGAATGGCCTGCTTGCGCTCAGCCTGGGCGAACAGCGCGCTCAGCTGCTCGGCGGCGAAGCCGTGATCACGGGTCATTTCATTGATCAGTTCAGCAACTTGTGGTGAGTCCCCGTAGTCACTGGCCTGTGCGACGGCGCCGAGCATCATCGCCATACAGCCCATGGCGGTGTTGCGCAGCAATGCATGCAGTGGTTTTGGCATAGAGCACGTACTCATCAGACTTTGGCGATCCATTTGCGATGGGTGTGAATAGACATCAGTATTCCGAAACTGCTGAGCAGCGTCACCAGCGAGGTGCCGCCGTAGCTGATAAAGGGCAGTGGCACACCGACCACGGGCAGGAGCCCGCTGACCATGCCAATGTTAACAAACACGTATACAAAGAAGGTCATGGTCAGTCCGCCGGCCAGCAGCTTGCCGAACAGTGTCTGCGCCTGAGCGGTGATGTAAAGGCCGCGCGCAATCAGCAGCAAGTAAATCATCAGCAGCAAGCAGACCCCGACCATGCCGAACTCTTCGGCCAGCACGGCGATGATGAAGTCGGTATGGCTTTCCGGCAGAAAGTCCAGATGGGACTGGGTTCCCAGCAGCCAGCCCTTGCCCCAGACGCCGCCAGAACCAATGGCGGCTTTGGACTGGATGATGTTCCAGCCGGTGCCCAGCGGATCGCTTTCGGGGTCGAGAAAGGTCAGTACCCGTTGCTTCTGGTACTCGCGCAGTACGAAGTACCACATGCCGATGCACACAGGCACCAGCGCGGCCAGCGCGCCGATGATCCAGCGCCATTGCAGGCCGGCCATGAACAGCACGAACGCGCCGGAGGCAAGCACCAGCAGCGAAGTGCCCAGGTCGGGCTGCACCAGAATCAGCACGAACGGCACACCGATCAGCAGCAGCGTGATGCAGATGTGCAGCAGTCTGGGCGGCAGGTTCTGTTTGGCCAGGTACCAGGCAATGGTCGCCGGCATGATGATTTTCATGAATTCCGACGGCTGGAAACGCATGATTCCGCCGATATTGATCCAGCGCGTGGCACCCATCGCCGTATGGCCGGCGACTTCTACGGCCAGCAGCAGAGCCACTCCGCCCAGATAGGCCAGCGGCACCCAGCGCGCCATCAGCTGGGGATTGATCTGCGCAATGATGAACATGCCGGTCAGGCCGATACCGAATGAACTGGCCTGCTTGAGCAGCAAGTCAATGTTCTTGCCACTGGCTGAATACAGAATGAACAGGCTGCAACAGGCCAGGGTCAGCAGGATCAGCAACAGCCAGCCGTCGATATGCAGCTTCTGCAGCGGCGTAGCGCGCCGGCGCAGGACATCTTCAGTCGACATGCTGCGGTCAAAGTTACCATTCATGGTGACGGGCTCTGCGTGAGGTCCTGGCTGGGCAGGCGATACTCGGCTTTGAGCTGGCCCTGCTCATCGAGCAGCCAGCTGTCGAGCACCTGTTTGACGATCGGCGCGGCCACTCCCGAGCCGGATTCGCCGTTTTCCACCATCACAGCCACGGCAATTTGCGGATTGTCGGCCGGGGCGAAAGCAACGAACAGGGCGTGATCACGATGCCGTTCGTTGAGCTTGGAGCGGTCATATTTTTCACCCTGCTTGATCGCCACGACCTGTGCCGTTCCGCTCTTGCCGGCAATCCGGTAAGCCGCTGTGGCACCGACCTTGGCGGCTGTGCCGCGCGGTCCATGCAGCACCTGTTGCATGCCGAAGTTCGGATAATCCCAGAACTTGGGGTCGCGCAGGACGATATCCGGCAGCGGGTTGGCGTCGACCGGCGGGGTGTCGCCGATTTTTTTCGCCAGGTGGGGACGGATCCATTTGCCGTGGTTGGCCATCAGAACCGTGGCCTGGGCCAGTTGCAGCGGTGAGGCCTGCATGTAGCCCTGACCGATGCCGAGAATCAGCGTTTCGCCCGGATACCACGGCTGGCGGTAGCGGGCACGTTTCCACTCCCGCGAAGGCATCAGGCCGGCAGCCTCTTCGTACATGTCCAGCGACACTCGCTGCCCAATGCCGAACCGGCTCAGATAACTGTGCAGACGGTCAATGCCGAGCTTGTGCGCCGTATCGTAAAAATAGGTGTCGTTGGAGCGCATGATGGCCCACTCCATGTTCACCGAGCCATCACCGTCACGGTTCCAGTTGCGGTATTTGTGGCTGTGCCCGGCCAGTTGGTAGAAGCCCGGATCGTAGACGCGGCTTGCCGGCGTGATCACCCCGGCATCCAGCCCGGCGACCGCTACCATCGGTTTGATGGTCGAGCCTGGCGGGTAAAGACCGCGCAACGCCCGATTGAACAGCGGCTGGTCGATCGAGTCGCGCAGCTCCTTGTAGGCGTTGAAGCCGATACCGGTGACAAAGGGATTGGGGTCAAAGCCCGGCACGCTGACCATGGCTAGCACGTCGCCGGTGGCGGGCTGGATCGCTACCAGCGCGCCGCGCCGGCCAGTCATGGCGGCCTCGGCGGCTGCCTGCAAGCGTGAATCGATACTCAGATGGACATCCTTGCCGGCGATCGGGTCGGTGCGCTTGAGTACCCGCAGTACGCGACCGCGGGCGTTGGTTTCGACTTCCTCATAGCCCACCTCGCCGTGCAGGTCGTCCTCGTAGAAGCGCTCGATGCCGGTCTTGCCGATATGGTGGGTGCCGCTGTAATTGATCGGGTCGAGCTTCTTCAGCTCCTGCTCGTTGATGCGTCCGACATAACCCACCGAGTGCGAGTAACTGGCGCCCAATGGGTAGTGACGGACCAGCCTGGCGCTGACTTCGACCCCCGGCAAACGAAACTGATTGACCGCAATCAGCGCGATTTGCTCTTCGCTCAGCTCGAATTCGATTGGCACCGGCTCGAACGGCCGGCGTCCCTGCTTCATGCGCTTGTCGTAGACCGCCCGCTGCTCGGGGGTGAGCTCGAGTACTTCGGTCAGGGTGTCGAGAATCGCCGGCCAGTCCTTGGCCCGCTCGCGGGTCACGGTCAGGCTGAAGCTGGGGCGGTTATCGGCGATGATCAGGCCGTTGCGGTCATAAATCAGGCCGCGGGTTGGCGGGATCGGCTGCACATGCACGCGATTGCTTTCCGACAGGGTGGCGTGCTGTTCGTATTGCACGACCTGCAGGAAATACATGCGCGCCACCAGTGCCGCACTCAGCAGCAACACGAATGCTGCGCCCGCGACCACGCGTCGACGTACCAGGCGGTCGTCTTTTTCGTGGTCTTTGATGCGGATCTGCGGCATGGGTCAGGCAATCACTTGTGATAAGGGTGGCCGGACAATACCGTCCAGGCCCGATAAATCTGTTCACCCACCAGAATCCGTACCAGCGGGTGGGGCAGGGTCAGGGCCGACAGCGACCAGCGCTGCTCGCTGCGGGCACTGACTTCCGGCGCCAGACCTTCCGGTCCGCCGACCATCAGGTTGACGTTGCGCGCTTCCAGACGCCAGCGCTCCAGTTCCCTGGCCAGCTGTTCGGTACTCCAGGCGCGTCCTTGGACTTCCAGGGTGACGATACGTTCCCCGGGTTGCACCTTGGCCAGCATGGCTTCGCCTTCCTGACGGATCATGCGGGTGATGTCGGCATTCTTGCTGCGCGTGGTCAGTGGAATCTCGACCAGCTCCAGCGGCATTTCCCCCGGCAGGCGCCGAGCGTATTCATGCCAGCCTTCCTCGACCCAGCCGGGCATCTTGGAGCCGACGGCGATCAGCCGAATCTTCACCCTCGGCCTTACTCGCCGGCGTGCTGCGCGCGACTTTGCTCGGCGCCTTGCCAGAGTCGCTCAAGGTCGTAGAACTGACGGGTGGCAACCTGCATCACATGCACCACGATGTCGCCCAGATCGAGCAGAGCCCATTCGCCGCCTTCCAGGCCTTCGCTGCCCAGCGGGCGAATGCCCTGCTCCTTGACCTTTTCCAGCACGTTATCGACCAGCGCCTTGACCTGGCGGCTGGAGGTACCGCTGGCGATCACCATAAAGTCGGTGATGCTGGTTTTACCGCGCACATCAATGGTGGTGATGTCCTGGGCCTTGAGGTCTTCGAGTGCGGCAACCGCGATCTTGACCAGTTCTTCACTTTGCATCGTTTGCTTGTCTTGCATGGGGTGTTGTCCTCGTGAATCAGTGTGGCGCCCGGTACAGCCGGTGCGCATGGATATAAGTCAGCACAGCGTCTGGCAGCAGAAACCGCGCCGAGCGGCCGCTTGCCAGCAGTTGACGTATCTGGGTGGCCGAAATCGCCAGTGGCGCCTGATAGACAAAGGCGATCTTGCCGGCCGCGCCCTCGATGGCCTGCGGATCGGCAGCGCGGCGCGCGGCAATCAGGTCGCGCAGCATTTCCGGGGCTTCTGCATCGGCGTCCGGACGCTGCAGGACGACAATATGGCAATAGTCGAGCAATTCCTCCCAGCGGTGCCAGCCGGGCAGGCCGCAAAAGGCATCCCAGCCCAGCAGCAGAAACAGTGGGTCGTCCGCCGCCAGTTCAGCGCGCAGTGACTGCAGCGTGTCGAGGGTCCAGGACGGGGTGTCGCGTTGCAGTTCGCGGTCATCCACGCTCAGCGGTTCGACGCCCTGTACCGCCAAACTGACCATGGCCAGTCGGTCCTGAGCGGAGACCTGGGGGGCGTCGCGATGTGGCGGGCGGGCGCTGGGGATCAGTTTCAGTTCGTCCAGTTGCAGGGTTTCGGCGACTTCCATGGCGCCACGCAAATGCCCGATGTGTATCGGGTCAAAGGTGCCACCGAGAATGCCGACTTTCCTGCTCATCAGGTACGGATATGTCCGTCGCCGAACACCACGTATTTTTCGCTGGTCAGGCCGTCCAGTCCAACCGGGCCGCGGGCGTGCAGCTTGTCGGTGGAGATGCCGATCTCTGCGCCCAGGCCATATTCGAATCCATCGGCAAAGCGGGTCGAAGCGTTGACCATCACCGAACTGGAGTCCACTTCGGTAAGGAAGCGCCGGGCGTCGCTGAAGTTCTCGGTGATGATCGCATCGGTGTGCTGCGAGCCATAGTGGTTGATGTGTTCGATGGCCGCGTCCAGCGAATCGACGATGCGGATGGCCAGAATGGCGTCGTTGTACTCGGCATGCCAGTCGTCCTCGACCGCTTCCAGCACCTCCGCGCCAAGCAGCGCACGAGTGCGCTCGCAGCCGCGCAACTCAACCAGCTTGGCGCGATAGATCGCGGCCAGTGGCGGCAAGACCTGTGCGGCGACTGCGGCATGCACCAGCAGCGTCTCCATGGTGTTGCAGGGCGAGAAGCGCTGAGTCTTGGAATTGTCTGCCACGCGAATGGCCTTGTCGAGGTTGGCGGCTACGTCGATATAGACATGACACACGCCGTCCAGATGCTTGATTACCGGCACCTTGGCGTCACGGCTGATGCGCTCGATCAGGCCCTTGCCGCCGCGCGGGACGATCACATCGACAAACTCGGGCATGCTGATCAGCGCACCCACGGCTTCGCGGTCAGTGGTCTGCACCACCTGCACGGCTGCTGCGGGCAGGCCGGCCTGAGTAAGGCCGCTGGCAATGCAGTTGGCAATCGCCCGGTTCGAGTGAATGGCTTCCGAGCCGCCGCGCAGGATGCAGGCGTTGCCGGATTTCAGACACAGGCTGGCGGCGTCGATGGTCACGTTGGGACGCGCCTCGTAAATGATACCGATCACCCCCAGCGGCACGCGCATCTTGCCGACCTGAATGCCCGAGGGCATGTAACGCATGTCGCGGATTTCACCGATCGGGTCGGGCAGGGCGGCGACCTGACGCAGGCCTTCGATCATCGCGTCGATCACCTTGGGTGTCAGGGCCAGGCGATCAAGCATGGCCGCTTCCAGGCCGTTGGCGCGTCCGGCGTCGAGGTCGAGCTGGTTGGCAGCGGTCAATTCGGCGCGTGCTGCATCCAGCGCCTGGGCGGCGGCGAGCAGGGCGCTGTTCTTCTGCGCGGTGCTGGCGCGCGCGAGTACGCGGGCGGCGTCACGGGCGGCGCGGCCAAGGCGGGACATGTAGTCAAGCACTGACTCGGTCATGGTCATGGGTCTGGGAAAAGGAAAAGTGCGTGATTATAGCCATTGCGGGCCGCTCAGCCCAGCATTGTCCGGCAGGCGGCAGGTTTTGTATTACGGCATGTTGGCTTTGCAGTGCATGCACCGACGGTTTGCTAGGATTTGCTTCCGATTTGCCAGTGATTCCTTGTATGCCCACTTACCGCTATCGCCTGGCCCTGATTCTTGCCCGACGTATCGCCTGGCCAATGGCCCGGGGTGCGCGCCGATGATTGCTTGGTTCAATGGCCTGACCCTCTGGCTGGAAGCGCATCCGCAATGGCTGGGGCTGGCCATCCTGCTGATCGCCTTTCTCGAGTGCCTGGCGGTGGCTGGCTTGCTGATTCCCGGCACGTTCACCCTGTTTGCCTTGGCGGTATTGGCCGGGAGTGGCGTTCTCGAACTTTGGCAGACGTTGCTGTTGGCTTATGTGGGCGGTGTGGCGGGTGACCTGCTGTCCTATCAGTTTGGCCGTCATCAACACCGGAATATTAGCCAGCTGCCCTACTTGCGTGATCACCCACAGTGGCTGCTGGCTGCCGAGCAGTATTTCCAGCGCTACGGTGCGGTCAGTCTTCTGGTCGGGCGCTTCATCGGCCCCCTGCGACCCTTGCTGCCGATGGTGGCGGGCATGGTTGAGATGCCCTTCGTACGCTTTCTGGTGGTCAGCCTGCTGGCCTCGGCCGGCTGGTCGGTGGCCTATCTGATGCCCGGCTGGGCGGCCGGCGCAGCGCTGCGCCTGCCCTTGCCTGAACACTTCTGGTCGCAGGCGGCGCTGGTTGCCAGCGGGATCGCGCTGCTGCTGGTTGCTGCGGTGCAGGGAAGCCTGCGGCACATGCGGCGTGTCGCGCCACTGGCGGCGGGCTTGAGCCTTTTGTTGTTGCTTGTCTTGCTGCTGGGCTGGCCGCAACTGGCGGCCCTGGATCAGGGTCTGTTAAGCCTGCTGCAGGCGGCGCGCAGTGCGCAGATGGACCGTTGGCTGGTGTTGCTGACCGGGCTGGGTGATCGCTCCGTACAGATGCTGGCCGGCGCCCTGCTGGTGCTGATGCTGTGGCTGTTCGGCCAGCGACGCACGGCGCTGTTCGCGGCCAGCAGTCTGCTGGTAACCGCTCTGGTGGCCAGTTTGCTCAAGCTGTTATTCCAGCGCCCACGCCCGGATGTGCTGATCGAGCCGCTGGCGTCATTCAGTCTGCCCAGTGGCCACAGTTCCGCGGCGTTTGCATTTTTCCTGCTGCTGGGGGTGCTGGCCGGACGCGGACAGCCACCGCGCTGGAGGGTCACCTGGCTGCTGTTGGCGGCTATGCCGGCTGCGGCGGTCGCAGCTTCGCGGGTGTATCTGGGGGTGCACTGGCCAACCGATATCCTGACCGGCGGCTTGCTGGCGGGGGGTGTTTGCGCGGCGTGTCTGGCGCTCGCGCAGCGCCGCCATCCGTTGCCCGCTCTGCCGGCCAGAGTCTGGTGGTTGCTGCTGCCATCCTGTTTGCTGGTGCTCAGTGGCTATGCCTTGTGGCATCTGCCGGCCGCCATGGCACTGTATCGATATTGAGCTGTGCGGCTGATCACTGGTTGAGCTGGCGTAACCAGTCCGGCCAGCGGATGCGCTGCTGGTGAATCAGCCAGCCCTCCTGCGGACAGAAACGTTCCGACAACCACAGGTTGCGGGTGCTGGCGGTGCGCAGTTGGCCGCCGCGCAGGGTCAGCAGTTCTCCGGTGGGCTTACCGCGTTCCAGGGCCAGCAGGAACAGGTTCTGACGGCGTCGGTCCAGACGGGTCAGCAGTTCGTTGTCGAGCAGTTGTTCGTCGACGTGGTACAGGCTCGGCTGGCGTATTTCCGTCGGCAGCCGCAGGCGCAAGGGATAGACCAATTGCAGCGAGGCAGTTGCCGTGTGCACATACGCATACGGTTGCTGCGCCAGTGGCAGGCGTTTGCCGGTGGTAGCGGGCACGTCTGCCTGCAGTTCGTAGAAATGCTCGCGACAATAGTTCAGGTGAGCACAATAGGGCTGGTCAAGCCGCTGTTGGGCATGGCAGCCGCCCAGCCAGCCGTGTTCGGTTTCGATCAGGCATTCCTCGCTGATCTCCTGCAGGGCGGTTCTGAACGGCTGCTCCAGCTCGGCCTGCGGAACATAACCGGAAATCAGTTTCAGCACCTGATCGCCCTGCGCTGGTCGATGCTGGCGAACCAGCACCCAGAAGTCGCGGTTCTGCCACTCAAGGGTCAGTTGCACCGAGACGCCCAGATTGGCCAGTTCGGCGGAAAAGGTCTGGCCGTCAGCAATGCTGATGGGCCTGCGCAGGTGCTGCATCTGGATGAAATTCAGCGCTCTGGCCGCAGCTGAATAGCGCAGCCCCCGGTCGTCCGCTTCAACCGTCAGGGGGCGGGTGACAAAGGCAGCGGCGCTGTGACGGGCAAGGATCAGTGGCACGCTGGCGTCAGTCAGTGGAGGTCAGCACTGCCCGGGCGACGGCGACATTTTCCGCCAGGTGCACAGGGTTGATGGTGCCGATGATGGCGCTGCTGGTTCCCGGGTGGGCAAAGATCAGCTCGAAGCTGGCGCGCACTGGATCGGCTCCGGGCGTCAGGCAGGCATGCCCGCTGGCCAGGGCCTTCTTGATCAGGATGGCCTTGCCATGGCTGGCGGCGTAATCGAGTACCGGTTTCTCGGCTTGCTCGGCAAGGTTGTAGGTCACCATGGCGCAGTCGCCCTGTTGCAGGGCCAGCAGTCCGCCTTCAACGGTTTTGCCGGACAGGCCGAAACCGCCAATCTTGCCTTCCTGCTTGAGTTGCGCCAGCGTTTCGTAGATGCCGCTGTGTTGCAGAATATCGACGTCCTGGCCGTTGGAGTGCACCAGCAACAGGTCGATGTGATCGGTTTCCAGCCGGCGCAGGCTGCGCTCAACAGAGCGGCGGGTGTGTTGCGGGCTGAAATCGAAATACGATTGGCCGTCATCAAACTCTTCGCCGACTTTACTGACGATCACCCAGTGCTGGCGCTGGCCGCGCAGCAGCGGTCCGAGTCGCTGTTCGCTGTTGCCGTAGGCCGGGGCCGTGTCGATCAGGTTGATGCCCAGGTCGCGTGCCTGATTGAGCAGGGCAAGGGCCTGGGCGTCATCCGGGATGCGAAACTGCTGCGGGTACTTCACGCCCTGGTCGCGACCGAGCTTGACGGTGCCCAGACCCAGCGGAGAAACCCTGAGACCGGTTGAACCCAGCGGGCGGTGCAGGTCGTGCAGGCTCATGGCAGCAGCTCGTCCCAGACCGGGCGCCCCGCAGGCGGGCAGGGCAGGTCTGGTCGGGCGTGGCCGGAACCGGGCTGGATACCGTCGCGCTCAAGTGCCGCCAGAACGCGATCGGTGAAATCGGGCGAGAGCGCCAGCTTGGTTGGCCAGCCAACCAGCAAGCGACCCTGCTCGGCGAGAAAGGCGTTGTCCGGGCGCACCAGTCCCGACTGGGCCGGTTCAGCCCGGTCGACGCGCAGCGTCGCCCAGCGGGTCTGTGACTGATCGACCCAGGGCAGCAGGTCGGCCATCTCCCGCTGCGCGGCGTTGATCTGCTGTGCAGCATCACGCGCGACGCCATCGGCTTCGGCCAGATCGCCGCCGAGGTACCAGACCCACTGGCCATCGGCCGCCGGATGGCTGGTCACCGTGACCCGCGGCTTGGTGCCTCCACCCAGACAGTGCGCATACAGGGGTTTGAGTGCCGGCCCTTTGGCCAGCACCATATGCAGCGGCCGCAGTTGCTGAGCGGGTTGTGCCAGCCCCAGCGCCTTGAGCAGGCCAGCGTTTCCGGCTCCGGCACTGAGCACGATGCGCTGGGCGTGCACGGGCGTTCCGTCAATCACCAGTCCGGCCAGTTCGCTTCCGGTGTGCAAAGGCTCGATCTGCGTGGCGGCGGCCAGCGAGTCGCCCGCCAGTTGGCTCAGGCGCTGAATCACGCTTGGTACGTCCAGCACCAGTTCCGCCAGCCGGTAGACCTTGCCCTTGAATTTCGGATGCTGCAGTGCGGCGGGGAGTTGGTCGCCTTTGACCTGATCGACGCGGCCGCGCACGGCCTTGCTGGCAAAAAAGCTGGTCAGGTTGCCGGCCAGCGTGCCGGGCGACCACAGGTAATGTGATTCGGAAAGACGGCGTACGCCGCGCAGGTCGATCTCGCCGTGGCCGGCGATGGCGTCACCCCAGCGCCGGGGCATGTCGGCGATGGCTTCGGAGGCTCCGGTCAGTGCGCCGTGCAAGGCATATTTGGCGCCGCCGTGGATAATGCCCTGGGATTTCAGGCTTTGCCCGCCGCCCAGCGTGTCGCGCTCCAGCAACAGGGTGCTGAAGCCTTGCTGGCGCAGCCGGGCGTTGAGCCAGAGGCCGGCGATGCCGCCGCCGACGATCAGGATATCGGTGGAGTAGGTCTTGGGCATGATGTGCAGTTCGGTCTGGCGTGGATCTGACAGGCAGGCAGTATAACCGCACTGCAGGGCCTGATCTCGCGGCGATTAGGCTCAGGCGGTGGTGTTGGAGAACAGCTGCATGATGGCCACGCCGCCAACAATCATGCTCATGCCGACGATGGCCGGCATATCCAGCTTCTGTTGGTAAATGAAGAATGCCGCAATGCTTACCAGTACGATGCCCATGCCGGACCAGATGGCGTAGGCCACGCCTACCGGAACCGTTTTCACGACCAGACTGAGCAAAAACAGCGAGATCGGATAGCCCAGCACAACCAGTATCAGCGGAATCGGTTTGTTGAATCCGTCCAGCGCTTTCATCGAACTGGTGGCGATGACTTCCAGGATGATGGCAATGGTCAGGTAGAGGTAGCCGGGCATTGACTGCTCCGTGGTGGGCTGACTGGGCGGTCATGGTAACAGGTCGGATCAACCCGGCGAAGGCGGCAGCCACATAGGCCGATTTTCAGCGGCCTGTTAAGCTGCATCCCCATGAACAGATCTCTCTATAGCCTGTTGTTTCATCTGCTGCTGCCTCTGATTGCTCTGCGTCTGCTCTGGCGGGCCTGGCGCGCGCCGGCTTATGCGCGGCGGATCGGTGAGCGCTTTGCCTTTGGCTTGCCGGAGGTGCGCGCCGGAGGCATCTGGCTGCATGCGGTGTCGGTGGGTGAAAGTATTGCGGCGGCACCGTTGATCCGGCAGTTGCAAAAGCGCTATCCGGATTGGCCGATCACGGTGACCTGCATGACGCCGACGGGCTCCGAAAGGATCCGTGCACTGTTTGGTGACAGCGTTGCGCATTGCTACCTGCCCTATGACCTGCCCTGGGCCGCGCGGCGTTTTCTCCGGCACCTGCAGCCGCGTCTGGCGGTCATCATGGAAACCGAGTTGTGGCCCAACCATATTCATCAATGCGCGCGCCTGGGTGTGCCGGTGGCGTTGGCCAATGCCCGCTTGTCCGAGCGCTCCGCCCGGGGATATGCGCGCTTTGCCCGGCTGACGGCGCCGATGCTGGCGCAGATGAACCTGATCGCCGTGCAAACCGAGGCCGAGGCTGCGCGCTTTCGTGCGCTGGGGGCCAGGGCGGCCTGTGTACAGGTTACCGGCTCGATCAAATTCGATCTCAAGATCGATGAACAGTTGCTGGCGGATGCCGCAGAGCTGCGTCAGCAGTGGGGTGCTGGACAGCGTCCGGTATGGATTGCGGCCAGCACCCATGCCGGTGAAGACGAGATCATACTGGCGGCGCATCGGCAGATATTGATCCAGCATCCGGACGCCTTGTTGATTCTGGTTCCACGGCATCCAGAGCGTTTCGCTAGCGTGTATGACTTGTGTCAGCGCGAGGGTTTTGCTACCCGCCGCCGTTCTCTCAACGAGGCTGTTGCTGTCGACAGCGCTGTGCTGCTCGGCGACACCATGGGCGAGCTGCTGTTCCTGTACGCGCTGTCCGATGTTGCCTTCGTCGGGGGCAGTCTGGTGCCAAACGGCGGGCACAATCTGCTGGAGCCGGCAGCGCTGGGCAAGCCGGTTTTGTCCGGGCCGCAGGTGTTCAACTTCCTCGAGATTGCTGCGCAATTGCGTGCTGAAGGTGCGCTGACTGAGGTGGCAGATGCCGCTTCTTTGGCCGAAGCCGTGCTGCGACTCTGGCTGCAGCCCGCCTTGGCGCAGCAGATGAGCAGCGCCGGGGCGCGGGTCATGCGGCGTAATCAGGGTGCCTTGCAGCGTTTGCTGGACGGGCTGGGGGCGTTGCTCGACAAGGCTTAAGCCGGTGTTCTGCTGCGCCAATAAAAAACGCCGGTTTAACCGGCGTTTTTTATGGTTGCGAACTAGAGTCGCGGATCGGCATTGAGTTGCTGCTCGGCGGCCTTGTCAACGTCCGGCGGCAGGAAGTCCTTGTCCGGGTTGTAGGAGGCCGAAAGGTACTTGTCCAGCTCTTGCAGATCGGCCGGGCTCAATGTGCCAGCGGTCTGCTTCAGGCGCAGGTTGGAGATAATGTAGGCGTAACGCGCGGTGTTGTAGTTGCGCACCGCAGTGAACAGCTGGCGCTGGGCATTCAGCACGTCGACGATGTCCCGGGTGCCGACTTCAAAACCGATCTGCGTGGCTTCCAGCGCGCTTTTGTTGGACACGATGGTTTGCTTGCGCGCGGCCACCTGTTCGACGTTGCTGTTGACTGCGCGGTAGAAGTCGCGGGCGTTCTGCACGACCTGACGGCGCAAGCTCTCCTGCTGGTATTCGGTTTGTTGCAACACATCGTAGGACTGACGAACCTGCGAGCTGGTCAGGCCGCCGCTGTACAGTGGAACATTCAGCTCTACGCCGACAGTGCTTTGATCGGCATCACCGTTGTAAAAGCCGGGCAGCGAGCTGTTGTTGATGAAGCCGATGCTGTCGTTGTCGCCGGTGACGTATTTGGCGAAGGCATTGACGGTTGGTGCGTGGCCGGACTTGCTTTGCTTGAGGCTTTCTTGCGCGGCGGTGACCGCATAGTTGCTGGCCTTGAGCCGCAGGTTCTGCTGGGTTGAGGTGTCGACCCAGGCCTTGGCATCGCGCGGCACCGGCGGCAGGACTGGCAGGCTGTGCATCTGGCCGTTAAGCGAGGTGTAGGTCTGATTGGTCAGGGTGGTGAGTGCCTGGAAGGCATCTTCCACCGAGCGTTCAGCCAGCAGACGGTTGGCATTGGCGGTGTCGAAGCTGGCTTGTGCTTCGAGCACGTCAGTCTTGTCGGATAGCCCCACATCAAATCGCTCAGTGGCCTGATCCAGCTGACGCTTGAACGCGGTCTCTTCAGCTTTGCTGGCGGCCAGGTCGTCCTGGGCGCGCAGAATCGTGTAATAGCTTTCTGCTGTTTGCAGGATCAAATCCTGCTGGATCGCGGAAAACTCCACCGCGGCCTGTTCGCTGGTGGCGTCGGCTGCTTTCAGTCTGAACCAGGCTGCCGCATTGAACAGTGGCTGGTTCAGGTTGGCCTGATAGGCAGTTCCGCTCTGGGTTTTCGCCGTTCTGCCGTTAATGCGGGTGTCGACCGAGGTCCGCGTGCTGTTGGTGTCGGCTCCGGCGTTGAGTTGCGGCAATAATGCCGACAGGGCCTGGGGGACGGATTCCTGCTGCGCTGCCAGATTGGCTTGTGCCGCAGCCAGATCGGCATTGTTCTGCACCGCGGCCTTGTACACCCCGATCAGGTCAGTCTGGGTAGCCAGTGGCGGTTCAGTTGCCCAGCTTGGGGAGGCAACAACGGAGGCGATGGCAATGGCCAGTGAAAGTCTGCGCAACATGCGGAATTCCTGAAATTAAACCCGATGGGGAAGGCTACGGGCGGCGTCAGCGCGGGTCAAGTCAAGCGGCCGGCCAAGGCAGTCTAGTTTGCAACAAGCTATGTTGCTTTCGCGCAACAATCTGCATCGCGAGCTGCTGTTTGTCTGTTTTTTGGTGGTAATCGTTGAATATCTACTGCGCCCGTGGCTTAACGGCCGCTGCTTGTTTAGACTGCCGCTGTTCTTGTCGGGGTGCCTTGTGTCGAGGCTGAGATCGAAAGTTTCGGATCCCGTTGAACCTGATCAGGTTAGCGCCTGCGTAGGGAACAAGATTTCTCGTCTGCTGCTGTATCCAAGCGCCGGGACCTCTCGCACCGCTCAGGTGCCCCGAAAATCATCAGGTTGACTCCGACAACGCATGCCCAGATTGCCGTTGTGGAGATTCCCCTGATGAGTATTGAAGAAAAAAACCTTAGTCAAAGTGCGCAGGTCGATCTGCAGTCGGTCCAGCCGTTTCCGCGCTCGCAGAAAATCTATGTGCAGGGCTCGCGCCCCGACATTCGCGTGCCGATGCGCCAGATCAGCCTGGACGACACCTCCACCGGTTTCTCTGCAACAGCGCGGGGCGCCGAAGCCAATGCCCCGGTGCTGGTGTATGACACCTCGGGCCCTTACACCGACCCGGCGGTCACCATCGATGTACGCAAGGGCTTGGGCGATGTGCGCTCGGCCTGGATCAATGACCGCAACGACACCCAATTGCTCGACGGCCTGAGTTCCAGCTTCGGCCTGCAGCGTCTGGCCGACCCGGAGTTGACCGCGATGCGCTTCGCCCATGTGCGCAATCCGCGCAAGGCCAAGCCGGGCGCCAATGTCAGCCAAATGCACTATGCCCGTCAGGGCATCATCACCGCCGAGATGGAATACGTTGCCATCCGCGAAAACCTCAAACTGCAGGAAGCCCGTGCCGCCGGCTTGCTGGATGCGCAACATCCCGGGCAAAGTTTTGGCGCGAGGATTCCCAGGGAAATCACCGCCGAGTTCGTCCGTGAGGAAATCGCCCGAGGCCGCGCCATTATCCCGGCCAACATCAACCACGTGGAGCTGGAGCCGATGATCATCGGCCGCAACTTCCTGGTGAAGATCAACGGCAATATCGGCAACTCGGCGCTGGGTTCTTCCATCGAAGAAGAAGTGGCCAAGCTGACCTGGGGCATTCGTTGGGGCTCGGACACGGTGATGGACCTGTCCACTGGCAAGCACATCCACGAAACCCGCGAGTGGATCATCCGCAACTCGCCGGTGCCGATCGGCACCG
>JACCEA012349037.1_pt1 | contig 15689 bp, 11 predicted proteins | sample 7449851 | NCBI WGS metagenome assembly JACCEA01 (sample SAMN15323453, study PRJNA562643) | freshwater metagenome | isolation source: river surface water | place: USA:Blue River Watershed | collected 2017-08-18 | reverse complement strand
TGTCACTTATCGGAGTCAAAAAGGTTGACGCCATGAGGTGTCCATATAAGTTATTTAGAGTGTGTGTTCAATTATAGTTCTTATGAGGGGGATCGGATCAATTACACTGAACTTGCGCAATATTGATCTACGACAAGCCAACTTTAAATATCAGTCGAAATTCAAATATCAATTGATACCCAGAAATCATAAGCTACTCTTAAATTCAAGGTGTTTAGACATTCAGTCTAAAATCATTATAAAAAAAGGAGATAGCTCATGGCCAACCCAAATATTCCAGGCTTCGAGATTAGAAAAACTGCACCCGAGGGATTCGAGCACGAACCCGACGCAACTTCCGGTTACTGGCATCATCGACCACCAAACACGTTGCCACCGCATGATTTCATCGGCCCCTATGCAAGACATCGCCCCTTACCTACCCCGGGCGTGGAAAAACGAAAAGCCTATATCGTTGGTGGTGGTATTGGTGGTCTGGCCGCTGCCTTTTACTTAATCCGGGATGCACATATGCCGCCAGAAAACATCACTATTCTGGAAGAAATGGCGGTCGAAGGTGGCTCCATGGACGGTTCTGGTAACCCGGAAGACGGGTATATCGTTCGTGGAGGCCGTGAAATGAACTGGAACTACGACACTCTGTGGGATATGTTTCAGGACGTACCCGCGGTCGAATTGCCTGAAGGATATTCAGTCCTCGATGAGTATCGCATGGTCAACGACAACGACCCGAATTATTCTAAAGCCAGATTAATGCATAACTGCGGAGAGATCATGGATTTCACCGACTTCGGTCTCTCGAAATCCCAGCAGCGTGAAATGATACGACTGCTCCTTAAACGCAAAGAAGAGCTCGATGATATCACCATTGAGGAATACTTCAGCACAGGCTTTCTTGAAAGTAATTTTTGGTCACTTTTCCGCAGTATGTTTGCCTTTAAGAACTGTCATAGCTTATTAGAAACTAAGCTCTACATGCATCGTTTCCTCGATTCCATTGACGGATTTGGTGACATGTCTGTTCTTGTCTTCCCGAAATACAATCAGTTCGATACTTTCATTAAACCGTTAGCTAATATGCTACGCGACCAAGGGGTGAAGTTTCAGCTTGAAACTCGCGTATATGACCTCGAGATGACGGAGTCTAGCGACAAAAAAACAGTTACGGGTATACTCTGTGCCGTAGCAGGCGAAGAGCAACGCATTGACGTGGCGGATGGCGACCTGGTCTTTGCACTCACCGGGTCAATGACAGAAAACACCGCCTATGGTGACATGAATACGGTGCCAGATTTGAAGGTAGACCGTCATGAGCCAGGCGAGAACAGCGGTTGGAGCCTCTGGAAAAATCTTGCCGAAAAATCCCCCGTATTTGGTAAACCAGAGAAGTTTTACGGTGACGTTGATCAATCGATATGGGAATCCGCAACGCTAACCTGTAAATCCTCTCCTCTGGTGGATAAATTGACGGAGCTTTCGGTCAACGATCCTTATTCAGGGCGAACAGTGACAGGTGGGATCATCACCTTCACCGATTCTAATTGGTTTCTAAGTGTCACCATCAACCGTCAGCCACATTTCCCGGGCCAACCTGAAGATACGTTGGTAGTTTGGGTATATGGCCTGCTGATGGACAAAGACGGAAATTTTGTGAAAAAACCTATGCCGCAATGCACTGGTAAAGAGATTCTCGCAGAACTCTGCCATCATCTCGGCATAGAAGACGAATTGGAAGAAGTTGCGGCCAGAACAAAAGTCCGCACCGCCCTCATGCCTTACATTACCGCTCAATTTATGAAACGTGCGGCAGGAGACCGACCTCAGCCAGTACCTGAAGGGTGTACCAATCTGGGTCTAGTTGGGCAGTTCGTTGAGACTAGAAACGACATTATTTTTACTATGGAAACTTCCATTCGCACGGCACGGATTGGAGTCTATAAGCTACTCAACATTCCTAAACAGGTACCGGATATTAGCCCAACACAATATGACATCCGAAACATGATTAAAGGTGCAAGGGCGATGAATAATGGTAAACCCTTTATGGGCGAACGTCTGTTACACTGGTTCCTCGATAAGACTTATTTTGCTCATATCCTACCCCCCTTACCAGATTCTGAGAGCTCTAAACATGAAATGCTGGCACAGGAAGTCGGAGAGATTTTGAGTAAAGGAAGCGAGGCAGTCAAAGGGATTGGAGCTTGGATTACCAAGCTTCGCGGCAGCTTTTCTAATAAAGATAAGTAAACAAAACGATAACGACGCGCCAAAACGGCGCGTCGCTTGAGAGGATTTAAAAATGACGTATACGGCTCGGCGCCTAACGAGGCGTGAACAACAAGAGCAAACCCGTGTTCGCCTAATTGACGCCGCCAATCGCATGTTCGCAGAAGGAGGAATAATTGCCGCCTCTCTGCGAAACCTCTGTGCACGTGCGGGTTTTTCTCAGGGAGCGTTTTACTCTAACTTTACAAGCAAAGACGAACTCTTGCTCTCAGTCATAGAGAGACATATCCAACAGGAAGTCTCCCTCATGCAAGAGCTAGTATCTAAATCAGATAGCGAAGGTATCGATGGAGCATTGGATCGATTGGCCTGCCGCCTGTCGGAGCTGGCGCGTGATCCACAATGGTCGCTTCTCTCCGTTGAACTGCAACTTCATTCCCGACGCGACCCGAGTTTCGCTGAGCGTAGTGAAAAAGTTAAAATGGCGAGTCTCCGAGAATTTTCCATTCTGTTGGAAAACCTGATTAATCGTCACAATCTGACCCCAGTTATGCCAGTTTTTGATCTCGCAAGAGGTCTTTACGCACTCTGGTCCGGACTAGCGTTACAAGGATCGATTAAGGAAGCGTTGCCCCGAGATCAGGTGTTCCTCTCTTTTTTACGTAACATGATCGTCACGCCGAGTACTTAAAGCGGTTTGCGATATTAAAACGAGCCTGAGTTGGCTCAGCTTAATTTTAATACGAGGGTTAAACTTTAAGCATGCAGGAAAACGGCTATATTCATTTTAATCAGGCACTGCCGGCATCGATAACAATATTGCCGTTGGCATTAATTACCGAGCTGTCGGCGGTGATACTGGCCGAACCGGATAAGGCTTCACTGGAGGAGAATAAACTGCCGCCACTAAAGAAGCCGCCGGATTTACTGCGTGATTCACGAATACTGCTTTCTTCGCCAGAGGCGATCAGCACTTCGTTAAAGGCAGTTAAACCGATATTGTCTGCCGTTAAGTCACTGGCCAGGATGGCTAAGTCGTTACCGGCATTTAATAGCAGATTACCGCCAGCGTTTAACGCAGAACCGGCCAGCAGGTCGTCTTGCGCCAGCTCTTCGCGGCTTTTTGATTTTAAGCCGCCAAAGCTGCTTTTGCTGGTGTGGCTGTAGTCGTAGTCCTGGTAAGTGCCTGCTGTTACGGTAATGTCTTTACCAAAGGCAATAATATTTTGCCCAGCACTGAGGTTACTGCCAACCATAGTGATATTTCCGCCTGGCAATTGAATCTTCGGGGTCAGATCTGTGGATGAACAGTGAAACTATTGGTGCACATGTTTTCAATTGCTGGATGATTGATGAAACTAGTGGTCTACAGGCTTGAAGGTTGTGGTTCAGTGGAAATGCAACGAGTGGTAAGACGAAAGTGAGCTTAGTGGTAAATTAGGGTGAGTTTTTGCACCTGTAAAACGTCACCCCAATTTACTACCAGGATCACTAGCTGCTTACCACCAGTTTCACTTTCACGTAACCACCGGTTTCAGTGGTCATCCAGTTAATTGAACGTCAGCTAAGAGCGAAAAGCTGCTGTTCAGATCAGGTGCTCTCGAAAAAACGAAACACTGCTTTGCCTTATTTGCAGACATTTGATTTTTCGTGAGCCTAGCTAAAAGACCTCGAATCACGTGGCCAAATTTAGTGTGCCACTACAGACCTACCACCGGTATACTTACTACCCCGAATATTCATTCAACGCTAACGCACTTTATGCGGACATTTTCTTCAGCTGGAACCTTTTACCACAGACTCGGTGAGTTAAGTAAAAGTCGGGTGTACGGTCGCTTAAATTGCCTCCCACACCTGAAAGCCAGAGCGCGAACGACCCACTATTAAAATCGTATGGGAAGGACCCAAGTGCATCTCAAGGAATTTTCAACTTAATTAAACTGGTTTTAGAACGTCAATTAGACTAGCTTAGCTAGCTGTTTCTCCGAAAAATTGTGTTTAAATTTAAATGGCTAGTGATATTTACTAGGGAATGAGGGATGTCAGTAAGAGATAAGTATAACAAGATAAGGGGGGCAGCTCGGGTAGTTGTTGCCTCAGAGTTTAACGGAAAGAACCCAACTTGGCAGAATCAGCTCAGGCTTGAACCTATTGACGATCTTGCTCTTAACTACCTGTCAGAATTGTGGCGCTGGAGCCCAGATCCAAATAAACAGGTTGGCGACCCGGAAAGTTGGAATTACAGGGTTGCTACCTATAAAAAATCAAAACCAATGTATGTAGATTTAGCCATTTGGTTTGGTAGTGATTTGACGGCATTAATGTTAGGGAAGATTAGTCGTGGCAAGACAATAGTTACGATGAATTTTATAGAGGGTAATTCCGCTAAGACGCCTCTTCAGAATCAAAGGCTCAATATTTGTACTGCTTATGCTAAACTGATAGCACAGCAAATTGGTGCGAAAGGAGTTGTTGTCAGCAAGCCGGTGCCTACAGCAATCCCGTTATACCAATCGCTAGGTTTCCAAAAGCTTAACAAACGAAATTTACTTGAATTATCTGTGTAAAACAAAAGCGCTTGAGGTGTAAATATGGCAACAGAGACCAAAGCTAAGCTCAAGAAAAAGTCTTATGACTTTGAATCTATAGTGGCTCAGATGACTGATAGAATTAAAAGTGAATCCTACAATCGGTTGATCTGCGTTACATCCGGAACCAATGACGGTGTTTTAGATGCTGGCGTTTTGGCAGGCTTCACTCCTTCAAATGGCACTCCTAAGAAGAAAAAGCCTAATCACAAAAAAGTAGTTTTTAATTCAAAAAGTAAGGCCTCTGTGACAAGAGGTTGATAATTGAACTTATTAGCACACTCCATTTTATTGGATTGGGAATTTAAAATTAAGTTAGGTTCTTAATTTAGGCTCTCTTCTATCAGTGAGAGCCCTTGAATTTCGGTTCAAGGCATTATTAGGCAAAGCCTTGTAATCATGCCCAACCAACCTGGTAATTCCACTCTTAGCTATTAGGTTCCCTGATCTGCAGGTGTTTGAGATGGTACTCAGACTTTTAGTAGGTACACATAGCAATTACTCACAACGCTCACATTCAATTTCGTGAGCTACGAAATGTCGTTCGCCAAGTTCTATCGAATGTCCGCTTTCAGTGAGTTTGGGCGGTTCAGAGCGGCAAAATCTCACAAGTTAATTGTCAGATTTTCCTTATTTGCGGACATTCGTTTTTTCGTGAGCCCAGCAAATGTTCTCTAATCGCTTGGCCAAATTCAGTGAGTCACTATAAATATCATTTCTCAAATTATTCAGATAAATAATATTTGTTCTATTTAAAAAATTTCAATTAATTTTCCAGGTCCAGTTAGAACTGTACAACGTGAGGTTATTCATAGACGACCATGCTCGAGATTCCCACATGGATTTATCGTTGCTATACTTGCAAGACATCGAGAGATTGTCATACACCGCCTTTGTAATCCATGTAGAAGACTCACTGGATAAACTTGTCATCTTTGCGGCATAGTTAGCAGCCCTTCCAACCCATACGAGATCATTGTCTCCGCGAACACCAGTTCTTACAGCTCTCAAATCGCTTACATCAACACCTACAACATGATTTATCACAAAGTTAGTCTCCCACTTAGCTTTCATTGCGGGTTGAATTATATTGGTAACCGCCCATTTAAGTTTAAGAGCTGCCCTTACTGCTTTGTCATATTTATTCTCTCCAATAAATATTGCCATGATACGATCACCGTCATAAGCTGTTATAACACCGCCTTCTTCCTTAATAATTTTTGCCGCACAATGCAAGAACGTTTTGTAAATCTCCGCACTGAACTCCCACTTCATTGAGTCTACCATGCTGGTTGAACCATCAAGGTCGGCATATAAAACTACTGCTTCACTCAACAATTTCGTCTGGTTCCCCATTCCAATGGCAGTTGGAACCGGTACTATTTGAGCATTAGTTTCGGACCATGCATTTTTGAATATGTTATTGACATCGGCTGTTAAATTGTCCTTAATTGCCACCGTACACTCCCATTTATCACTAATTATTGTGGTCCCAAGGACATGATGTGCTTTCTTAAAGCATTAACGGCGGGGGCAATCCGGGATTCTTCATTGGGACCTTCCGAATAACGATACCCAATTGTTGTAATGCCAGCTAAATCGCTTGGAAGTTTAAGTTTTTCCTCACGAGGCTCCATAAGAATAGCCCTGGTTCGTCCCAGCCTCCCCATAAAAAGGCCAAGCTCAAAAATAACGTTATCTCTTGGAACGGGCCACTCATTTTGTCTGGATTGAGTTATGTCATCGCCATATGCAATAGCAACTGCAAAGTCTGCTTGATCTACCTCATCTTCTAACGTCTGAAGGGTATAATTTGTTACTTTAAATACACCATCACTCCACATAATAACATCCAGTTTGTCGTAGTCATGTTGAAGGCCATCTTGTATCAAACGAGCTATGGGGAGCGCTTCTACAGAAGATATGATAAACACTCTAAGTTTATCGTTGGTTGGTCTTACTAACCAATTTCGCTGCAGCAACCTTTTACTCAGCTCTTGAGCAAGGGATTTGTAGAGTAATGGATTTTGCATCGCGACAGTATTAAAGTCCGATTCTGTAACTTTGGCTACTACTGACAGTTCTTCGGCTAGAACGCTAGCTGCCCTTTTTTGTGCTGAAGCGATTGCACCCATCTCACCAACATGCTCTCCGGCATAACGTTTTGATACTTCTCTACCATTAACTCTGATTGAGAAAGAACCGCTAATAATAAAAAAAATATCATTGCTGTAATCATTTTGAGTGATGATTGCAGCACCTTTATCTACTGATTCTAACTGGCATGAGTTGGCGAGACTTTCTGCAATAATCAGATCTCCAGAGATAAGCCTTTGAGATTTGAAAGCTTCGATTAGTAAGCGTTTACCCTTTTCACCTTGAAATCTACTTATCATTCTTCTTCCTAACAGATGTCCTAAAAAATGCACTTAACCAAACAACACTCGATACAACTCATCAAAACTGTCAATCACTTTAAATTTCCCTTTCGCCACTCGCCGTAACTGGGGGCGTTCCGTTTTCTTGCCTTCGGTATTGGCTTTTGGATGTTTGGCAATTGGCAGGTGATCAATTGGTGGCAGTTTTTTACCAGGCTCATCGCCTAAAAAGCGGAATGGCCCTAGCTCTAAGGTGTTTTCATCAAATTCAAACCAAACAACACAGCCGGATGGTTTTGAAGCTAAAGCAATATGAATGTTTTGGTGAGATGCATTGCCACCGCGTTTGGTAGATTTGAGCTGGATGTGACGAACAATACCGTCTTTTTCTACTATTAAATCATAGCCTTTACTATCTACTTCAGGCTTGGCGATTTCTAAATCGCAAGTATGTTCTGCCCAGTTACGCTTTAGCAGTTCTGCGACAAACAAATGTTCGAGTAATTTTTCACGAAATGATGAATGTAAGTAGTGCTTCTCATCAGAGCTTTCAAATTCGAGGCTATCATCATCGTTTTCTAAGCATTCGTTGCAATCTTCAGTATCTGCTTGGTGCTCCCATTCAACTTCATCAGGAGATGGTTCTGCAAATATGTCCATCGCTTGAATCATCGCCACATACTGGCGCATCGCAGATACATAATTCGCGATAGTCCTTGGCGCTCGAACGCCTTCAATAGCAGCGGCTAAGCGTCGAACATCTTGCTCAGAACTCAAGGTCGTTTCGTCAATATCAATAGACAGATGAGTGCTCACAGAACGCAGATACGAAAGGTACGAGTCAGGACTACTGGCAACCAAATCGTTAGCACCAACGCCGCGTTCCACAATAAATCTGGCGTATTCTTGCTGATACTTTATTGCCATCTATCAACTCCTTGTATCGGTTGCCTTTGGTGTCATAAAAACTACCCAAAGTTGTTATGAAGTACATTCAAAGAACTAGCGCGCCGCATCTTTCCCAGCCACCAACAAATCAAAAACAACCTTAGCAAACAACGCCGACTTCTTCGGATCCCCCAACAGCTGCATCATCTGATTCTGCTGCGCCTCGTTACTATCAAGGATCGCGTCATCAATAGCTTTTGAGAAATCCCCCAACATCGCTTGTTCTGGTGAGTTGTTAGCGATTTGGGTCATCACTAAGGAATTCTCGCCAACTTTGTCACGGATGGTGTAGGCGTAGTTGACCATATCGGCATCGGTGAGTTGATCGGTGATGAATAGCTCGTTGAGGCGACTGATAATTTGCGATAGAAACTCTTCTTTCTTGTCGCGTGGTCTGGCTGTGCCGAGGGCTTCGTTTGGCTCTAGGTTGTAGTCGCCTTTGTTTTCTTGTAGCTGCAAATTTTGTTGGCGTATTTTCGATACGCGGTAGTGGCTGAGCATCACGTTGTTGAGGTCAATGTCGTCCTCTTCCAGAATGGTCTCACGCAGTATTGGGCGCAGGTTGCGAGCGTACAGGCAGAGCTTTTCGAGGTTGGTGTCGTCGTAGTCGACGATTTGCGACATAAACTCGTAAAAACGTACAAAGGTGCCTAAGTCTTTTTTGAAGATCTCCAGCGCATCCTTTTCTTTTTGGCAGTCTTTTAAGCTGTTTTCTGCATTGGCAATTAACACCGCATCGCCGGTTTTTTTGGTGCGTTCAAACATCTCTTTGGCTTGCTTGAATGCATCCACAGCCGATTTGTAACGCTTCTGCCAGCGCTCTACCGCCGGTTTGCAAATGTTGGCAATAGCGGCATTGGATTTATTGCTTTCGTAGAAGTAGGTGCAGAACTGTTCGACTTCATGCCAGGTGAAAATGCTTTCGGCGCGCAATTTGTCGTAAAGCTGGAAGATGAGATTTGGATCAGACACATCCGCCAGTTCTGCAGTTTGATAATAAGGCTGAAACGCTGCAAGGATTTCTTCCGGTTCATTGAAGAAATCAAGCACATAAGTGCCGGTCACTTCTTTGCTCGGATAGGTGCGGTTTAAACGCGACAAGGTTTGCACGCATTCCACACCGCCCAGTTTCTTATCAACATACATCGCACACAGTTTGGGCTGGTCAAAACCGGTTTGAAACTTGTTGGCCACGATCATCACTTGGTAGTCATCGCTATCAAAGGCTTTGCGCATATCGCGGCCTTTAAGATGAGTGTTCATATTGGTTTCAGTAAATTTTTCACCAATCAGCGCGGCAGAATTCGGATCTTTATCGCTAAATTCCACTTCACCCGAGAACGCCACCATGGCTCGAATACTTTGATAACCCTTTTCCGTGATGTATTTATCAAAGCCCAGTTTGTAGCGCACCGCTTCTTTACGTGAGCTGGTCACTACCATGGCTTTGGCCTGGCCGCCTAATAGCCCCATCACGTTGTCTTTAAAGTGCTCGACAATCACCATCACCTTTTGCGCGATGTTGTGGTCATGCAGGCGAACCCATTGGTTTAATTTTACTTTGGCTTTTTTGCTATCAACTTCCTGATCGGTGCCGTTAATTTTTTGCGCGAGATTATAAGCCACTTTGTAGTTGGTGTAGTTTTTCAACACATCCAGAATAAAGCCTTCTTCAATAGCCTGACGCATGCTGTAAACATGAAATGCGGCTGGCTTATTGGTTTTCGACGCAGCTTCCTCGGGCTTAGGTAAGCGGCCAAAAAGCTCCAGCGTTTTTGCTTTGGGCGTGGCGGTAAAAGCGAAGTAACTTAAATTGGTCGATACGCAGCGCGAGGCAACAGCGGCGGCAATAATGTCATCGGCACTTAAGTCTTCATCATCGTCTTTAGTTTCCACCATCAGCACTTCTTTTAACTTGCGTGCGGTAGAGCCGGTTTGGGATGAGTGCGCTTCATCGGCAATAATGGCGTAGCAACGCTCTTTCAGCGATGCGCTTTTTTCGATGGCCTGCAGCACAAAGGGAAAGGTTTGTATGGTGACGATAATAATCGGCTGTGAGCTTTGCAGTGCACTGGCCAACTTCTCCGATTTTGAGCCGTCGCCTTCTTCACGATTAATGCGCCCGACCACACCATCGGTATGTTCGAACTGATAGATGGTGTCTTGTAACTGCGCATCCAGCACGGTTCTGTCGGTGACGACAATCACCGAATGAAACTGCTTATTGCCCTTTTGGTCGTACAACGACGAAAGCTGATGAGCGGCCCAGGCAATCGAATTGGATTTACCAGAACCGGCACTGTGCTGGATCAGATATTTTTGGCCAGCGCCCTCAGTTTGTGCCGCATGTAACAGCTTTTTCACCACATCCCATTGGTGATAACGCGGGAAAATCATGCTTTCTTTTTTGTATTTACGACCTTCCCAGTCTTCCTTTTCTTCGATGTGTAAATGCACGAATCTGGCGAGAATATTTAAAATATTGTCCGGTAACAGCACTTCATTCCACAGATAATCGGTGGCATAGCGGGAAATGTCTTCGGGAATATCATTACCCGCAGCGCCTTCGCTGGTGCCTTTGTTAAAGGGCAAAAAGTACGTGTTACCACCAGCCAATTGCGTGGACATATACACCTGATATTGGCTAACCGCAAAATGGACAATAGCGCCACGCTTGAAGGTCAGTAAGGGTTCTGGCTTTTTCGTGGTTGGACAAATCGGCAAGCGCGTTGTTTTGTATTGCTTAACTGCATTATCAACCGCTTGTTTAAATTCTGATTTTAGCTCTAATGTGGCAATTGGAATGCCATTGATGAACAACACTAAATCAATGCGCCAGGCTTTGGCTTTACTTCCAGTTTCTAACAGTTCGGCGTCAGTGGCCCAAGGGCTGTAAACCAATTCCGGCACTAGCCGAAGGCGGTTTTGCTGATAACGTGCCAGCGTATCAGGGTTTAAATCATGCTCGGGTTTAAATTGGCACAGGGTCAAACGCACATTACGGTCGCGCAATTCATGGCGCAGCACACCAAGGGAGCCATAGGTGCGAGCATCTTTATGGGTAGCATTTGGGTCGGCTTTATTGAGCTGCGCTGCAACCAACTCCAACAGTTTTTGCTCGGCGTTATGCTGGTACAGCGTTTTAAACTTTTGCCACTGCGCATCTTGGGTGTCTTTGACAAACCCGATTAAATCTTCAGGGTATAACGCCAGCTCACGATTGTATTTTTCCGGCTGCCCCAGCTGCCAGCCACTGGCCAACATTTGCCGGATAATGTCGTTTTGAAAGACGCGTTCAGTTGACTGATCAGACATGATAAATCCCTTTATTCATCGTTATTATTGTTGTGGGGCTTGCCAGTTACGCACATCGATTTTACCAGTGACAGCAGCGGAGATTAGGGCGGTGCGTCGTTCTTGTAAAAGTTGATTACCCATCTCAGCGTTTGCTATCAGTTCGCCGTAAGATTTATTCATGCTTTCAATGGCACTTAAAATACTCATAATTTCATTTTGGGGCGGTACAGGCACAGCGATAGACTTAACGATATCTGTATTTAAGTTAGGTTGTCCCGAACCTTGCTTTATCCTTTCTCGCAAATTTTCAGTGAGTGTTGATAGATAAAAGTATGCAAATTTATGATCGAGGCGCAAATTTTCAAAACCGACGACACCGTCGTTAGCATTTGCATCTATCGAGAGTATTTTGGGGACACCAAGTGTTGCACCGCTATTTGAAATGATTAAAGTACCAGCTTTAAATATTCGACACTGGTCGCTTCCTTTTTTAGTTAAAAAGGTTTCTGTTTCAGTAAGGTAAACATCGTTATCTTTGGTAATTTCCGCAACGGTTACCCAAGGTGAATAGTCACCATTGAACAATTCAGGATCTCCCGCGGGTCTTGGCGAACCGCCTCTCACTACACTAGAAATGTATCCAAACTTTGTTATCTCCCAATGCGCCGGAACTTCGCCCAACCATTCCACACCAGAATCTTTCATTGGGGCGTCGGCGTTTAATCCTTTAGTCACCGCATGGCTGATAACGGCCTGCCGTTTTTCTTTGAGCAGTTGAATCAGTTGTTGTTGCTGTTCAATCAAGGTATCGATTTTTGCGGTTTCGTGGTCGAGGAAATTGGCGATGGTTAGTTTGTCGTCGTCGGTAGGCTCTGTTAAAACGATCTCTGCCATCTCGCCATTCATTATTTTTGCGCCATTAGTATCAGGGCGTTTATAGAACTGCGTAACGTATTGTAAGCAATAGAGAAAAAACTTTAAATTTTGTTCTTTCGTTTTTGGCTGGAGGGTTCCACAAACGTTTGTACAGTTATGCTTACCTTTCCGAAGAAATACTGTCCCTGCATTTGCTCCGTCTGTTGTCCATGTGATTTGCGCACAATCAAAATCATAGCTACCGATATAACCTAAACAGCCATCATTAGCTGTCTGCGACGAGTAAACTGGGAATTCCCCTTCGTCAACCAGCTCTTCTTGGGATATAACTCTCCCTCTACCAATGTTAAAGAGGTATTTAACCTTTTTGATTGACCATCCCAATGGGATTTTATCCAAACCAATAACACCCGAATCCTTATACTCCGGATAAGCCTGATATCTCCCCATTACGAATGTACCTCTTGCAACATCTCAAGAATGTTCTTCGTGACCGCATCTAAATCTGCATCGATATCTTCTAACTTGCGCGGCGGTTGGTACACGTAGAAATGGCGATTAAACGGGATTTCGTAACCGACGATACCGATTTCTTTGTCTTTGTCGTCACGCTTGTCTGGGTTAATCCAAGCATCCGGCACATGCGGTTGCACTTCTTTTTTGAAGTAGGCTTCGTTGATTTCATTCACCGTAAGGCTTGGGTTTAGCGGCACGTTCTCGTTATCGCGCAGGTCGCCGTCGGTTTCAAATTCCACTACTTTACCTTGATAGCTAAAGCTACCGTACATCGGGTTGGCGTTGCCCTTCAGCACTTTTTTCACAATAGGTTCGGCGTCTGGGTTCTTCCAGGTAATGGCATCGAGCAGTTGTTTTTGCTCTTTGGCATCAAGCTTAATGCCTGCTGTTTTTTGCGCTTGGGCGAGTGTTTTCTCAAACTCATTAAAGTCGCCATGCTGCTTATCGCCAATGATATTGTGCAGCTTTTGCGCTTTTTCCAGCAGGGCTTTTTGGCTTAACCAGATGCCTGCATCCAGCACATCTTTGATAAGTTTTTCTTTAACATCTGCAAAGTCTTTTTTGATTTTGCTACGAATGGCCTCTTCGTGGCTGGCAAGCTCACCATAAGTGCTAGTAGTCCACTCATCACCAACGTGCTGATAAATCCATTCCATCACCGGTTTTAGTGCGCCAGTTGCAAAACGCAGCGATGCAATGGCTTCATCTGTGAACTTTGCCGATAGGCGCAGTGGCCGTTCGATGGTAATTCGGCGGTAACCAAATTCATGGGTGGCGAATATTTTGCTGGCAAAGGTCTTCGGCACTTCAGCTTTGGGTGAGGCAGACTGGCGACCACGGTTACTTTTTACATCAGCGGCTTTATCCAGGCTGTAGGCATCAACAGCAGCAAACTCGCCAAAACAACGGGTGATGGTGGCGATATCGCTGTCATCCATCACGTTGCGTTTAGAGCCTAAGGATTTACGCATTTTACTGCAAAGGTCAGTGCCGTTAATCAGTTGCACCTTGCCTTTGCGCTCGCGGGATTTTTTGTTGGAAAGAACCCAGACATAAGTGGCAATGCCGGTGTTGTAGAACATGTCGGTTGGCAGCGCGACAATCGCCTCTAGTAAATCGGCTTCGAGAATATAACGGCGAATTTCACTTTCGCCGCTACCCGCGCCACCGGTAAAGAGTGGTGAGCCGTTCAGGATAATACCAATACGGCCGCCGTTTTCATCGGCACCGCGCAGCTTGCTAATCAGGTGCATTAAGAACAATAAAGAACCGTCGGATACGCGCGGCAAACCTGCGCCAAAGCGGCCATCAAAGCCTTTTTCGTTGTGCTCTTTCAGGATATCGGTTTCAATTTTTTTCCAATCGACACCAAAAGGCGGATTGGACAACATGTAGTCAAATTTATCGGCATACAGGTGGTCGTTAGACAGCGTGTTGCCAAGCTTAATATTGCCAACTTCTTGGCCTTTGATCAGCATGTCGGCTTTACAGATGGCATAACTTTCAGGGTTTAGTTCCTGGCCATAAGCACGCATCACCGCTTGCGGGTTCAGCTCATGCACGTATTCCATCCCTGCCGATAAAAATCCGCCGGTGCCCGCAGTTGGGTCGTAAATGGTGCGAATGATGCCTGGTTTCGTTAGCGCTTCATCGTCTTCCATAAACACCAGCGAGGTGGTCAAGCGCACGATATCCCGCGGGGTGAAGTGCTCACCGGCGGTTTCATTTGAACCTTCAGCAAAACGGCGGATCAGCTCTTCAAACACTAAGCCCATATCGTGGTTGGAGATGGCATTAGGGCTTAAATCAATAATGCGGATTTTTTGCACCACTTTGTACAGCAGGTTGGCGTCATTCAGCAGGCCAACAAATTCCATAAATTTAAAGTGTTCGAAAATCTCGCGGGCATCTTTGGAAAAGCCATGGATATAGTTTTCAATGTTGGCTTTGATGCCGGTTTCACCGAGCTTGGAGAGGTCTAATTTTGACGTATTAAAAAATGACAAACCACTGGTCGCACGCAGCAGCATTTTCTCTTGGGTTTCTTCAGGCAGGTTTTTCAGCTTAATTTCTTCAAACTTGGCCAGCACCGTGTCTTTAGTTGGCTCTAGCACACACTCTAAGCGACGTAACAAACAAAACGGCAGGATAATACGGCCATACTGGCTTTGCTTAAAATCACCACGAAGTAAGTCGGCAATAGCCCAGGATTCAGCAGCTAGGTTGTTTGAAGATTGAGACATAAGAGAAATTTTCCACCAAAGTTGGTTCGCAAACCTTGGCAGCCCTGAAAACTTGATGCGCTGCCATGCGTTTTATTACGTTTCTGGAATAGTACCTGAAGATTGGGCGGTGATGCTATGGGAATGAATAATTTCGGCAGTTGATGTGTATCTAAAACGTTCATTACCATGGATTATATGACTAAAGCGTTTCGATTTTAGGTTATAAGATAATCGAAAATTATCTACGTTTGCCGCTGCCAAAAGCGCCACCACTGACCGTTAAGCCCAAATCAAGTGGATCTGTTGAGCCTCGTTTCTTTTTAATTTTTCTCGGTTTCTTTTCAAGAGATGTGAGCAAATTTGGTGGTGGAGGCTTTTTCAATATTCTGTTCTGAAAGCTAGCTGAAGTCTCGAAATTTTCGAGAGCCCCCAAATCAGTGTTGTCGGCAAATGTCTGCTTTCAGTGAAAAGCGCCGATTTAATCGAATCTCAGTGAATTTCCGCTTTTGGCACATAGCGTCGATCTGTTTGAGATTAATTTCAGGGACGCTTAAAGTTAATAAAGTTGAGTTGAGGATAGAATGAGCAGCATCGTTTGTACTTCGCGTATGCAATCCCACCGCCAGTCAAAATCA
>JACCEA010169531.1_pt1 | contig 15693 bp, 4 predicted proteins | sample 7449851 | NCBI WGS metagenome assembly JACCEA01 (sample SAMN15323453, study PRJNA562643) | freshwater metagenome | isolation source: river surface water | place: USA:Blue River Watershed | collected 2017-08-18 | reverse complement strand
TTGGTAACAATAATCGCACATATACGAATCCAGGTGCCAAAGGTGATATTAATATTGGCACTGGCACAGCGACTGGCAGTGCAGACGCGGTCTCTGAAGTGTCAGGTTGTTTATTGAATATAGGCACAGGTACCAGAACGCGATACAGTAGTATTAACATAGGTACTGGTTCTAGAGATGTAGGTTCAGCAATCAATATAGGTACCGGAGCTGACGTGAGTGGAGCCATAAATATTGGTACTGGTGCACAAAACTATGGTGATGTAAATATTCTTACGGGTGCAAATGCAACTGGCAAACTTGTTGTCGGAGGTGACGTTTCGTTAAACAGTAAACTGGCTCTTAATGGCGACTTATCATTAAATGGCAAAATCACGTTTAACGGTGTTCCAGGTATTATTGCCAACTCAGACGGTGGCTTGGCGATGACATATGCGTCTGGAACAACTGCCGGGGATGTTAATGTGGCTACAGACCAAATTGGAGGCACATTAAACATTGGTACAGCTGGCTCACGAACTGGTGCAATTAACATAGGCACTGGTACTGCTAGTTCTAATAATGTTAATATTTTGGCCGGAACTGGAAAACTGATAGTTGGAAGCGATGCATCATTCAATACTAACATTGCAGTGAACGGTGATGCGTCGTTGAATAGTCGTCTGTTTGTTCGCTCTGATATTTCATCAAACGGCAACATTGTAGTGGGTGGAAACACGGTTATAGGAACCAATGCAATAGTAAGCGGTGATGCATCGTTCAATAGTCGCCTATACGTTGGTGGCGACGTGTCATTAAATAGTCGTTTGTTTGTTAGCTCGGACATGTCATTAAACGGCAACATTGTAATTGGTGGTAATAGTATTGTGAATAGAGATGCGTCGTTAAATAGTCGCCTATATGTGGGTGGCGACGTGTCGTTCAATAGTCGTTTGTTTGTTCGCTCTGACATGTCATTAAACGGCAACATTGTTATTGGTGGAAATAGCATTGTGAATAGAGATGCATCGTTCAATAGTCGCATGTTTGTTGGCGGTGATGTATCGTTTAATAGTCGTTTATTTGTTCGCTCTGACATGTCTCTAAACGGCAACATTGTTATTGGTGGAAACACGATTGTGAATAGAGATGCATCGTTCAATAGTCGCATGTTTGTTGGCGGTGATGTCTCGTTTAATAGTCGCATATTTGTTCGCTCGGACATATCGTTGAACGGTAACATTGTTATTGGCGGAAACAGTGTTATCAACGGTGATGCATCGTTCAATAGTCGTCTGTTTGTTGGCGGTGATGTGTCGTTCAATAGTCGCCTGTTTGTTCGCTCTGACATGTCTCTGAACGGTAACATCGTTATAGGTGGAAACAGTGTTGTCAACGGTGATGTATCATTTAACAATCGATTATACGTTGGTGGTGATGTATCGTTCAATAGTCGTCTGTTTGTTCGGTCGGATTTGTCGTTGAACGGTAACATTGTTACAGGAGGCAGCACAATAGTGGGAAATGGATTAATAGTGAGTGGCGATGCGTCATTAAACGGCAATTTGCGCGTGCAACGCAGTATAGCTATCAACAAGGACATCTCTAGTCAATACGTGTTGGATGTTAACGGTATCAGTCAATTTAGAGGCAATGTGGATGTCGGTGGTTCTTTCACAATCAATGGTGTTGCAGTAAACGCAGGCAATAATTTATCAGGTAATGTGCAAGTGGGAACAAACAATGGCTACGTGACCGTTGATAAACCGCAGTTTTACACGGACCCCAGTTTGTTTATTTACTATAATTTTGATACATCGTATAATAATGGAGCGCGTATATACAACTCTGGATTTGGTGGTTCAACCTATGATGCAAGTTTAAATGCCAATCCCGGAACATCTACAACATTAGGTGTTATCGACACAACCTTATTTAAATATGGTGGCGCCTCTTTAAAGAATGACCCAAACACACCAAATAATCATGGTACTTACACGTACAATGTGCCAATCTCAACTAAAATGTCTATTAGTTTTTGGATAAATAAAAAATCAATACCATTATCGCCTGATTGGGATAGAGTGTTTGAATTCACAAGCAATACAGGGTTTAATCAAAATGAAAACAACACCATAGCATTGGATATTAGCTCAAATGGATACATTTATCCCATCATAACAAATGGGGCCAGCAATATATTGTCGTCTGTGCAACTGACGCCATTTACAAACTATAATATTTGCGATAACTCATGGAATTTAGTTACGTGGACATTGAATGATTTATCATCAAATATTTATATCAATGGCGCTATTGTGCAAACTAATTCATTAACACAAGCTATTCCTGATGGTTCAAGAAATCAATTGCTTGTTGCATATTACACTGCCGGCGTCAATAAAGATTTCAGCGGTAACATCGACGATTTCCGCTATTACAAGGACAAAGTCTTAACACAAGCCGAGATTTTTCAGCTTCGTAACAATTATTATTATAATCTAGATGTATGCGGTGGCATTGTGGCCAATGGTTCATCGCTCATTTACGAGGCTAACGGGTCTAAAGCTACTGCAAATTCTGGGTCTCTTGTATTGATGCACGGTGATGCTTCTGGGTCTTCGTCTATTATGTTCAAATCCAACAACGACGCGCTCGAATACGGATACATTCAATACGATGAAAACGCTCCCGGTTCCACTGGCTACCATTATGGGCTTATGACTATTGGTATTGAAAACGACGCTGGTTCAGGTAGTTACACAGCTCAAGCTGACCGCGTGTCACTGTTTCCATCGGGCGGTCAAGGATATGTTGGCGTCAATACAAAGACCCCGCAGTTTTCGTTAGACATCAGTGGCCAGTTGCGCGTTTATGAAGGCGCAGGCACAAGTGCTTCTGTAAATACGGGTTCTATTGTGCTAGAGCACACCGCTGTTGGTGGAACATCGTCGCTTGTATTCAAAGGTCCAAATTCTGTAACCAGCGATTATGCTTACATGCAATACACCGACGCGTCGAATGCTATGCAGTCATTGCTTAAATACGACTTGTCGACAAACAATCCTCCCTTCCCTTTAACTGGGTTAGCAACAATACCAAGTACTGGAACATTAACTACAGCCTTAACCGCAAGACCAACTGATAATTCTCTGAATTGGGCTAACTCAATCGATGGTTCATTGAATGGATTTGTGCCATTGTATTGTGCATCATTCAATCAAACAAACATTAACGCCGGTGCAACAAGCAGAATAAATTATTTAGATGCCTCTGGCACAATCAATTATAGTTCCAGCTTTTCAACATCGCTCTGGATATATCCATCGGATATGTCATTCAATCAAACAACATCTGGAAAATACCACATTGTAAATTTGGCATTGAATAATCCAACATATACTGGTGTATTAGAATTGTACATTGAGCATAGAGCAGGCGGAACTGGAAATTTAGTTGCACAGCTGAACAGCGACTCCAATTATTATCAATATTATAATATTGGTATTGCAAATCAACGCAAATGGTATCATGTTGCATTCAGTTTCAATTCATATACACAAACTGGACAATTGTATGTAAACGGCTCAACTACAAGTGTATTGGAAGCCTCTGCTACATTGATTAATTATTCAGGCAAAGTTATAAATTCATTCAACACATTGACTCTTGGCGCAGCGTGGCAAAACTATACCGGACAAAACAATAATCGTGGATTCCGTGGTCAAATGGCATTTGTCAACATGTTCGACCGGCCATTAAGTGCAAGTGATGTTGCATACTTGTATACGAATCCATCGTATAATGTAACGCTTAATCCCGAGCGTGGTTTGCTTACGATTGGTGTTGAAAATGATACTGGAACTATCAACAATGACCGCATTGTATTGTGGCCAGGTGCAGGCACCGGTTCTGTAGGTATTAATAATCGAACACCCGTGGCTACATTGGATGTAAGTGGTTCTATTAATGCTTCCGGTTTAATCCAGGGCCAGCGATTTAATTCTACCTCTGATTACCGAGTCAAGTCCGATATTAAAGACCTGGACGCCTCTTACACTGTGGATACACTAAGACCAGTTACATATAAATTCGTGTCGAACGGATTATCAGATATTGGATTTGTTGCACACGAAGTGCAGTCGCAATATCCATTCTTGGTGCAAGGTGAAAAAGATGGACCGATAACTCAGAGCTTGAACTATAATGGAATCATTGGTATTTTAACCAAAGAATTGAAGGAATTGAAGGCGGTTGTTCGAGAGCTGAAAGATACCGTTTCTATTCAGTCAAGCAAGCTTTTGTCGCTCAACGATACCGTTTCTATTCAGTCAAGCAAGCTTTCGTCGCTCAACGATACCGTTTCTATTCAGTCAAGCAAGCTTTCGTCGCTCAACGATACCGTTTTAGAACAGTCAAGCAAGCTTTTAGAACAAGACGCTCTCATTCAGTCACTGCTCATAAAAAATAGTTGATTTAAGTTAAATTAAATAAAGGGTTTCATCGATGCATATATTCGTGTTCATCCATCTCTTCTTTGTGCACTGACTGATAGTATAGCTTGTATAACATCTTCTCATAGTGGTCTTCCCAAATTCCGCGGGCGGGCATCGACGTAAATATTTTTATTTCATACAAGTCGTCAGCTAATGCAAACACCCGAATGTCGTATGTTCCCATGTCAATATTGTTTCCATGAATTGACGCGATAGTATAATTCCATCGTGTCAATGTATATCTAATAAACTCAATTACCTCGGTCACGGAATTATATCCGCTTAGCTCTTGTGATAATTCCAATTCAAATCTTCGGGACATGTTAAATGCATATAATATTTATGCATTTGGATTGCGTGCAAATAAATATTTCAATTTTTCGAGGGAACCAAGGTTCCCTCCGGCACCCTCCTTTGTAATTATGATAATTTGAATAAAAAGCATTGTTAATGCTAATTTATTTGTTAATTAATTACAAAATATATATAAAATACAAAATATAAGGAAGGGGGTTATAGGGGGAAACGTAGTTTCCCCTATGCATCATCGTATTCCAGGTCGTCGTGTTCGTCGTCGTCTTCGTTGTTATATATCTGCACATTGCATCCCTTGTTCGGCCAGCTCATCGTCTTCATAATACAGTCATCGAAAGTCACCTTATTCAACTTGCAGTCAAATTCCACATTTTCAAACACACATTGAATGAATGTAATATTCTCTAATGTACTAGTGCAAGTGAATCGGCAATTGATAAATGTAGCTCCACACACATTGTTCAAGTTCTTCATGCTTACAGCAATCACCGCGTCACGAAACATACCGTAGGACACGCGCTTCACGTTATCGCAATATCCGCTGTGCTCTTGAGTCCACTCGGCAATCTCCTCTCGACTATCTCGACCCATGTTGTATGAATACAACTGTACTTGATACTCATTCATATCTTTCAGCTCTACATCAATCAAGGCAAACGCCTCGTCTTCGGTGAGCTCATTGGCGGTGTTTTGCTGGACACGCAAGCACTCAATAATCTCGAGCAACATCGAGTTAATATGCTTGCCGTTGGAGTGCATCGTGACTTCGAAAATAGGCTTGTTGCCCTGAATGGCGGACTCGGCTACTTTGATAGTGAATCCTTCATCGGCGCAAGCCACAATATGCTCGTCTCTTGCCTTGAGAGTCTCGGTAGGCATCGACCAGCGGTTCAAAGTGTTGACGAAGAACTCGACATATTCGTCGGCAGTCTCGAACCAATCGAGATTAATAGTAGTCACGGGAATCCATTCGTCGCCGTGAATAAACTTGGTTCTGGGCATCATAATCTGGTTGTCTTCCAAGGAAACCAAGGGAACCAAGGTTCCCCCAAAGGCGGAGCTGGCTCCGCCAGCCCTTGTGTCCGGCACCCTCCTTACACTGGAAAGTTCCGCCAAAGGTTGCTGTGCTTCAAAGTTGGACATTGTTCTGGTTCGTTGTTATGGTTGTTCAATAATTGTTATTTATTATGCATATAGATTTCATACAAAAAAATATTTCAATTTTTTAGGGGACCAAAGGCCCGCACTGCGTGCTTGAACCTACGCCCTTGCCTCTTCCTTCCCTTTTATTTAAGGAGGGTCATAGGGGAACGTAGTTTCCCTATAAAGTATCCATCGTTACGCCCAAATCATAGCTTTCAGAATATAAGCGAATGCCTTTTGGAACATAAAATGTTGACGATAGTTTTCTTCGAGTTTTTCTTTGTTCTTGAGTGGCGATTTTGCCACCTTTTATGCTGGTTTGTAATGGTATAATCCAATAATTGTTTGTGAATGCATTTTTTAAATGATGCATCATAAATGCCTTAAGCCATGGACGAAGAATACGACAACGCTCTGGTTTAGGTATTGCATGAAAAAACTCGCTATATGTATTTGCATTTTTATAATACTCATACAATTCATTCCAAAGTTGATTGGGAGCTTGTGATGTTTTCAAAAACTCATTAAAATCAGCAGGTTTTGACCCCAATAATGTTGTAACGCGTTCTCTATATCTAGCATGATGTTCCGGATTTTCTAATCGTGAACCAAAATACTTTTCGTACCATGTTTGTCCATTATATGCAATAGATAAATAATATAGTGGTAGTGGTTTCAAATTAGTTCCTCGTTTCAAAGGATTAAACGACTTGTTTCGTACTACTTGAACTTCTTCCTCTGTACCACATTCAATTTCAGACATGTCATCATAGTGAATTTCTTTGATTTCTGGGTATTTATTTTTTATATATGCAATAGCAGTATCTATTATTATTTTAGACCCATTACCTCGTTCTAAAATTAAAGGTGGTTGCGCATTAAGGGCACCTTTGTTAACAACACATTCTGGGTCATACATAGCGTGTGACAAATGCGCAGTATCTGGTTTATTGTTTTTATAATTGATTGTAATATTAATACACCCAGGATACGCTCCACCAACCCGCATAGACGTGTATATTAATTCGCCGTCTCTTGATACAGTATTTTCTCTGATTGCAAATGTATATTTTCCAGATTTTACTTCAGTAATAGATTCCATTATAACTAAACAATATATTTATTTATAATTCCTTTAAACAGCCAAATTAAACACCAAACTCGTATCGTCTGCAATATCCACGTCATAATATTTGGGCGACACGACACTCACTTTATCTCTGTTATTCAACGTTATTGCACTGCGTATGGGAACTGTTCCTACCTTTGAGTTTGCACCTATGCCGAAAGTTTCGCTTGGTAACGCACCTTTGCACGTAGTCCAATTAGTGCCATCATCCGAAAATGCAATTGTTGTTCCGCCAGCAATCCAGCGTTTGTCATTCCATGTGACAGCATTGCCTTTTGTTAAGACGCTTGTACCTTGGCCAGTCCAAGTGGTGCCAAGGTCTGTACTAGTAGCAATTGAGTTGCCACCTTCACCCACTGCTACCGCAGTTTGCCCATTCCACATGATTGCATTGGCTCTTGTAGAAAACGGTTGCACAGAGACGCTGGTCCATCCGCTTTGACCGGAAGCCACGGTCGTATATTTCATTGTGGCGCCCGCGATTAACCATCGATTACCTAACCATAATATATCGCGCACCTCTTGACTTGTATCCGTGACAGTCCAAACAATGCCGTCGGTTGAATACGCGAGGCCATTGTTTCCACCCGCGGGCCACGTGCTTGTATTGAACGCAATTGCAAGACCAGAGGCGTCAAATATGCTGGTGCCAATGCCGGTCCACGTGGTGCCATTGGTAGATATTGCCAGTGTATTTGTGCCTTCGCCCACTGCAACCCACATGGTGCCATTCCATTTCACTTTGTTGCACTGTTGCGTGAATACTGTATTACCGAGACCAGTCCATGTGGTTCCATCATAACTGTAACCCAGTGTGTTTGTGGCACCTTGACCACCGGCAACCCACATAGTGCCATTCCATTCTGCACAGTTTGCTTTGCTTGTGAATAGCGAGTTGCCAAGAGATTTGTAAAATATACCATCCTTAGAATATGCCATGTGAGTTCCACATGCAATAGTTGGCTGATACACTGTAAATGCGCCTCTGTGCGGGTTCGTCCAAGTCAGCTGTTTCCCGGGTAAATTACCGCCAGTCGAAGTCCAAGTAATCGCGTCAATACTTTGGCGAATTGAGTTAGCTGAGTTGTCAGTCTTAAAGTAAAAACGAAGTCCGTCCCAGATGGCGCCATAATGGTGCCAGTTTTGATTGGTTCCACCAACCGCAGTCCAAGTAGTTCCATCACTTGACCTAAGAATCGCCTCAACGGAGGTGGAGCCAGGATACGTGCCAAGCACAATAGTGCCATTGTCGTCACAAGCAATAGATAATACGGGTCCATATGAACCGATTGTTTGCGTTGTCCAACTTATGCCGTCTTGTGATAATGCGACTTTTGTGAATGACGCGTCATAAACATGCGCAATCCATTTGTTGTTAATCCATTTCACCGGACCGCCACCCACACTGGTTGACGCTAGCGACCATGTTGTTCCATCACTTGAATATATAATTTGGTAACTTGTTGCACCAGTTTGAACAGAGGCTATCCATCGCTCATGCCAATCGATTCCGGTGACCCAGTATCCAGGACTTACAAACTCGGTGGCCACGGGTGTCCAATTGAATCCATCATAGCTTTTTAATAAAGCGCCTTTGCCGGCCATTAGCCAGTGTTCGCCGTTCCACTTCAAATCTTGCACACCGGACGGGTCCGTTATTGCGGTGGTAATTTTGAATGCCGACATCAAGTCATATGCCACATAACAGTTGCCATTTTCACCAGCACCAAATACTGCATATTTGCCATTGTAAACGCCGATATTTATATTATCATTGAACATTTGGTTCCAATTTGCACCACCATTGAATGATACATAATTTGCCGATATAACACCGTTTGCGGTAAAACGAACAATATTTGGCATTACATTCGAGAGCACAGAACAATGTGCGGTCGTTAAACCGCCTGTACCCGCCGACTTCCAGTGTAACCCGTCACCACTGTACAAGATGATTCCAGTTGCATTAGTTCCTGTAACAATAAACTTATTGTTGTGCCATTCTACACGATGTATGTTACTATTATTTGGTATAAGTGTAGTGCCAAGTCCAGTCCAAGTTGCGCCAAAATCGTCACTGTATGCTAGAGTATTGCCTGCACCATTTCCGACCGCTACTGTCCGAGAGCCATTGTAAGCTAGACCAGTTACACGTGTGGCTATTGGACTTGTTATTGTAGTCCATGCTGTAGCATAATCATTCGTGGAATAGGCAATATAGCCCGCTCCAGCTGATGTGTTTCCGCCTATTAACCATTGACTGCCGTTCCACATAACCTTGTAGATTGACGCTGACAAATCGATTGCAGTCCAATTGGAGGCACCAGTCAAACTGTATGCAAGTGCATTCCCTGTCCCACCAGCGAGCCAAAAGGAGCCATTCCATTCTAGTGTGTAACATTGTGTGAATGGACTTTGGACAGAGGTCCAATTAATGCCACTTGCACTATATGCCATTGCATTTCCGCCAACAGCAACAAATAAACTGCCTCCGCGAGGACCATACCCGGCCCATTTAATTGCGTTGACGGTTGTTAATGGACTGGTTGAATTTAACCATGTAGTTCCGTTATCACTGTATGCAATTCCAGAACCGCCTGCTACGTAGACGTAGCCATTGTATTCAAGTGCATTTATATTCGAAAGTGATATATCGGTATTTGTTTGATACCAATCAATGCCATTGTTGGAATACGATAATGAATTTCCACCTACCAAAAACCGTGGATGTTCGTTTTTACCAACCGTATAGACGGCAGTCATAGAAGTGTATCCTGTGGTTACTGCAGAATATGCATTGTAACTATCGTGTATGTAACATTTTGTGGTCACTGTGCGACTATATACATTGTTAGTTGGAACGTGCCGGTCGCTTACTTCAAATGTGCTGACTGGGAATGTTACCATATCTGAGTTGAATGTGAGTGGAGGACCAACTGGGCCGGTGGTACCTGTATTTCCAGTGGGACCGGTAGAGCCTGTAGAACCAGTAGGACCGGTTTGGCCGGTTTGGCCGGTTGGGCCGGTTGAACCTGTATTACCAATTAATCCGGTTGGGCCAGTGTCGCCTGTATTACCCGTTGGTCCAGTTGGTCCAGTTGGTCCCGTGGAGCCTGTTGCACCGGTAGTGCCTGTTGTTCCCGTGGGTCCAGTGTCGCCGGTTGTACCTGTTGTGCCTGTGGGTCCAGTTTGACCTGTGGGTCCAGTTGTACCGGTTTGTCCAGCGGGGCCTGTTTGGCCAGTGGGGCCGGTGGGACCGGTTTGTCCAGTTTGGCCGGTTGTTCCTGTTTGTCCGGTTGGGCCGGGTTCTCCTTTTTCACCTATTCCTGTAGGACCTGTTAGACCTGTTGTACCCGTTAGACCAGTGGGGCCTTGAATGCCTTGTTCACCTTGAACTCCTTGAATACCAGTGGGTCCGGTTTGACCGGTGGGACCTGTAGAGCCTGTGGGACCAAATAATCCTGTGGGGCCAGTTGCACCTGTTGAGCCCGTAGAGCCCGTTGTTCCTGTTGTTCCTGTTGCACCTGTATTACCTGTTGAGCCAGTTGAGCCGGTTGCGCCAGTTGAGCCGGTTGCGCCAGTTTGGCCGGTTTGGCCAGTAGAGCCGGTTGCACCTGTTGATCCCGTTGAACCTGTGTTACCAGTTGGGCCAGTAGAGCCTGTTGCGCCTGTTTGACCGGTTTGTCCGGTTTGACCGGTTGTGCCGGTTTGTCCGGTTGTGCCGGTTTGTCCGGTTGTGCCTGTTTGACCGGTTGGACCTGTTTGACCAGTTGAACCAGTTGCGCCTGTTGCACCGGTGGGTCCTGTGCGACCTGTGGTACCTGTATTGCCCGTATATCCAGTGTAACCAGTTGAGCCGGTAGGACCAGTCGGACCTGTGATGCCAACTGTTCCTGTTGGGCCGGTAGGGCCAAGTGCTCCTGCTGGACCTGTGGGACCCGTAATACCAGTTGGACCAGTTGTTCCTGTGGCACCTGTGTTGCCGGTTTGGCCAGTTTGACCAGTAGAACCCGTGCGACCAGTTGAGCCTGTATTGCCGGTATTACCAGTTGAACCTGTATTACCAGTTGCACCTGTATTACCGGTTGAACCTGTATTACCAGTTGAACCTGTTTGACCAGTTGAACCTGTTTGGCCTGTGTTGCCGGTTGCACCTGTGTTGCCGGTTGCACCTGTTGCACCTGTTGAACCTGTTGAACCTGTTTGACCCGTACGACCTGTTGCGCCAGTTGTGCCCGTTGTGCCCGTTGATCCAGTAAATCCAACACCAGTGGGGCCGGTGGAACCAGTGCGACCCGTTGTGCCTGTTGTGCCTGTGGAACCTGTATCACCAGTTGCACCTGTTTGACCGGTTCTGCCCGTAGGGCCAGTTGCACCTGTTGCGCCAGTTGGACCTGTGTCGCCGGTTGAGCCAGTTTGGCCGGTTTGGCCAGTAGGGCCGGTTGACCCTGTATCGCCAGTGGAGCCGGTTGGACCCGTAATACCGGTAGAACCTGTTTGGCCTGTGCGACCGGTTGTTCCAGTGGGTCCTGTATCGCCTGTTGAACCTGCTTGGCCAGTGGGTCCAGTTGCGCCGGTTGTACCCGTTGTACCGGTTGCGCCTGTTGCACCTGTGTTACCAGTTTGACCCGTGGAGCCTGTTTGGCCTGTGGAACCAGTTCGACCTGTTGTTCCTGTGTTGCCGGTGTCGCCCGTTAATCCGGTTGCGCCAGTTGCACCTCTTGGCCCCGTTGCACCGGTTGCACCGGTTGAACCTGTTGAACCGGTTTGGCCTGTATTACCTGTTGCTCCTGTTCTACCGGTTGTACCTGTTGAACCGGTTTGGCCGGTATCACCTGTTGCTCCAGCTTGGCCAGTGGGACCAGTCGAGCCAGTCGAGCCGGTTGCACCGGTTTGTCCAGTGGGTCCAGTTGAGCCGGTTTGTCCAGTCGAGCCAGTTGACCCGGTAGGCCCCGTTAAGCCTTGAATACCAGTTGCGCCGGTTGTGCCTGTTGACCCTGTGGAACCAGTTGTGCCTGTTGAACCCGTTAGACCTGTTTGGCCAGTTGCGCCGGTTATACCAGTTGGACCTGTGTTACCAGTTTGACCAGTTGCACCTGTTGAGCCTGTTTGGCCAGTTGCGCCTGTGTTGCCGGTTTGGCCCGTAGTGCCAGTGGAGCCGGTTGGGCCGGTAGAACCGGTTGCACCTGTCGCACCTGTCGCACCTGTTGAGCCCGTAGACCCTGTTGACCCTGTTGACCCTGTGTTGCCGGTTTGGCCTGTTGGACCTGTATTGCCGGTTTGGCCTGTTGGACCTGTATTGCCGGTTGACCCCGTGGAGCCAGTTATACCTGTAGTACCTGTATTACCGGTTGCACCTGTATTACCGGTTGCACCCGTTGTGCCAGTTGCACCGGTTGTGCCGGTTGCACCTGTTTGACCCGTTTGTCCAGTTGGGCCTGTTTGGCCAGTTGAACCTGTTGCGCCTGTGTTACCGGTTTGACCAGAAGGGCCTGTTATACCAGTTAAACCTATTTGGCCTGTTTGGCCAGTGGAGCCTGTTGAACCTGTAGGACCAGTGGAGCCGGTTGAACCTGTATTACCGGTTGAACCTGTATGGCCAGTTGACCCAGTAGAGCCGGTTGTGCCTGTTGACCCTGTATTACCGGTTGTGCCAGTAGGGCCTGTTTGGCCAGTAGAGCCTGTGGAGCCGGTTGCACCTACAGAACCTGTTGCACCAGTTGCACCAGTTGCACCTGTAGAACCGGTTGTTCCTGTATGGCCAGTTGGGCCTGTTTGACCCATGAATCCTGTTGGTCCAGTTGCACCGGTTGTGCCTGTTTGGCCGGTTGTACCTGTTGCGCCTGTTTGTCCTGTTGCACCTGTTGTGCCAGTAGAGCCTGTTGTGCCGGTAGAGCCTGTTGTGCCAGTTGAGCCTGTTGTGCCGGTAGAGCCTGTTGTGCCGGTTGACCCTGTTGTACCGGTTGCACCGGTTGTACCAGTGGGACCTGTTGCACCTGTTTGACCGGTTGCACCTGTTTGACCTATTTGGCCGGTGTTGCCAGTTGACCCCGTTGCACCTGTTGCGCCTGTGGCGCCACGTTCACCTGTTGCACCTGTGTTGCCAGTGGAGCCTGTTGCACCTGTTTGACCGGTGGAGCCTGTTGACCCTGTTTGGCCAGTTGAACCTGTTGCGCCAGTTGAGCCTGTTGCACCGGTTGACCCTTGAAATCCTGTTGCGCCTGTTGCACCAGTATAGCCTGTTGAGCCGGTTGGTCCTGCTAATCCGGTGTTACCGGTTGGTCCAGTTGACCCTGTATTTCCAGTTGGGCCAGTTGGGCCAGTTATACCAGTTGACCCTGTGGAGCCGGTTGTGCCTGTTGAACCTGTTGACCCTGTTGAACCTGTTGTACCTGTAGAGCCTGTTGCACCGGTTGCACCTGTTGCACCTGTTGCGCCTGTTACACCGGATGCTCCCATAAATCCTTGAGGTCCTGTTTGACCGGTTTGACCTGTTGGTCCAGTTGACCCCGTTGAGCCGGTTTGGCCGGTTGCACCTGTTTGGCCTGTTGCACCTGTTTGGCCTGTTGCACCCGTTTGGCCGGTTGCACCCGTTTGGCCTGTTGCACCCGTTGACCCTGTTGCACCTGTTTGGCCTATCAAGCCTGTTGCACCTGTATTACCTGTTGAGCCTGTTGCACCTATTTGGCCTGTTGTGCCAGTTGCTCCTGTATTACCGGTTGAACCTGTTTGACCTGTACTACCTGTTGTACCAGTATGACCTGTTGTGCCGGTGGCACCTGTTGAACCTGTGAAACCTGTTGTGCCTGTATAACCTGTGGAACCTGTTTGGCCAGTTGTACCTGTTGAACCTGTTGGACCGGTTGAACCTGTTTGTCCAGTTGCACCAATTTGGCCGGTTGAGCCGGTTGTACCTGTATTACCAGTAGAACCTGTTGTGCCTGTTGAACCTGTATTACCAGTAGAACCTGTGGAACCAGTAGAACCTGTATTACCAGTTGCACCTGTAAAACCTGTGTTGCCTGTGTTACCAGTTGCACCTGTGTTACCAGTTGAGCCAGTTGAACCGGTATGGCCCGTAGGGCCGGTTGCACCAGTTGTGCCAGTTGAACCGGTTGAACCGGTTTGGCCTGTTGAACCGGTGTGACCAGTTAAACCGGTGTAGCCCGTGGAGCCTGTTGAGCCGGTTGAGCCGGTATGGCCTGTTGCACCAGTTGAACCCGTTGGACCTGTTGAACCTGTTGAACCGGTTGGACCTGTAAATCCATCAATACCTTGTTTACCAGTAGGACCAGTTGTTCCAGTAGAGCCCGTTTGACCTGTAGAACCTGTAGAACCAGTTGACCCTGTGGAACCAGTTGAACCTGTGGAACCGTCTATGCCTATTTTACCAGTTGGACCCGTAGAACCTGTTGACCCGGTGGAACCTGTTGACCCGGTGGAACCTGTTGAGCCGGTAGAACCGGTGGAACCTGTGGAACCGTCTATGCCAATTTTACCTGTGGGACCCGTTGCACCTGTTGAACCTGTAGACCCTGTAGACCCTGTGGAACCGGTCGACCCTGTGGAACCGGTGGACCCTGTTTGGCCAGTTGCACCAGTGGTGCCTGTAGAGCCTGTTGAGCCTGTTTCACCTGTTGGACCAGTTGCACCTGTGTTGCCGGTTGCACCTGTATTGCCGGTATCACCTGTTGAACCTGTAGAACCTGTTGAGCCGGTTGAGCCTGTTGAACCTGTTTGGCCGGTTGTGCCAGTATGTCCAGTAGGTCCAGTTTGTCCAGTTGCACCGGTGTTACCTGTAGAACCTGTATTACCGGTATCACCCGTAGGGCCAGTTGAACCCGTGTTACCTGTAGGACCAGTTGAACCAGTTGAACCAGTTGAACCGGTATTACCCGTAGGGCCAGTAGGGCCAGTTGCACCGGTATGGCCCGTATTACCAGTTGCACCGGTTTGGCCCGTTGAGCCCGTAGGGCCTGTTGCACCGGTGTTACCTGTTGAGCCTGTTGAGCCAGTATTACCGGTTTGGCCCGTAGGGCCTGTTGGACCGGTTTGGCCCGTAGGGCCTGTTGGACCAGTTGGACCCGTTGAGCCAGTTGAGCCTGTAGAGCCTGTATTACCAGTTTGGCCAGTTGAGCCGGTTTGGCCGGTTTGGCCAGTTGAGCCGGTAGGTCCGGTTTGGCCGGTTGAGCCGGTTTGGCCCGGAGGGCCTGTGTATCCACGCGGTCCAGTTTGGCCTGTATTACCAGTAAATCCAGTCGGACCGTCCATGCCGTCTTGACCTTGAACACCTGCGGGACCAGTTTGACCAGTAGAACCCGCATATTCGCCACTAAAATATTGCGTTATTTCTGGGTCTAATTTATCCAGCGTGATTGTGTTATCTTGTATATTGTCAGACGTAATGGATTGCGTGGCTATTTTATCTGCGGTTATTGTTCCACTTGCTATCAAGTCTGATGTAATAAATCCAGGTGCAAAGTTCGCAGTCGTTAGTGTGCCATACGCAATTTGTGTAGTTGTAATTGTGTTTGGCTCCAGCTTAGACCCCGATATTGTGCCATCAATGATGTGCTGAGTTCCAATGGAATCGTCGGCAATTTTAGAGCCATCTATAGCTCCATCTAATAT
>JACCEA011312271.1_pt1 | contig 15697 bp, 13 predicted proteins | sample 7449851 | NCBI WGS metagenome assembly JACCEA01 (sample SAMN15323453, study PRJNA562643) | freshwater metagenome | isolation source: river surface water | place: USA:Blue River Watershed | collected 2017-08-18 | reverse complement strand
AGCAATGTATTGTAAAATATCTTTTTTAGAGACCCTACCTTGACTTCCAGTGCCTGGAATATGTTGTAATTCATTTAAACTAATACCTTCGTTTTGAGCTATATTCAACACCAATGGGGAGAAGAATCGGATATCGTTTGATTCAATATTTTGTATTAACTGTGTTGATGGAGTTGGAGTAAATGGAACCTCTTCTGAATTAAATGAATTTGTTTCTGGAACCTTAACAGGTGCAGGAACGCTAACTTCTGTAGTTGATGAAATTGGTGCCGTTGCCTTTGGTTCAATACTACCACTTGTTTGTATTCTAGCTATTACCGTACCAATCGGTACAACTGAATTCACATCGAATAAAATTTCAGTAATGGTTCCAGCCGCTGTAGAAGGTATTTCACTGTCAACTTTGTCAGTAGCAATGTCTAATAATGTTTCATCTAATTGAATGGTATCACCTACAGCTTTATGCCATTTTAAAATGGTTGCTTCCATGATACTTTCGCCCAATTTTGGCAAAATCAAGTCAACTACAGACATAGGGAATAATTTTAGCAAAAATAAGATTAAATCTTATTGATTATGAGTAACCTAAGTAAATTTATGGCCTGATTGGCTGTTACCTCAATATTCTTTTGGCGATCAAATCTCAGGTAAAAGACCTTTGAGTATACTTTTTCCTTATTGGAAACCCCAATCCAGACCATTCCAAGTGGTTTTTCGTCAGTTTGACCCGATGGGCCCATGATTCCACTGACAGAAATACCAAAATCTGTCTTCATTTTGGTTCTAATAGCAATTGCCATCTGTTCTACAGCTTCCTTACTTACTGCCCCAACAGTTTGTAAAATATGGGTTGGAACGTCAAGAAACTCTGTTTTGATTCGATTATCATAACTAACCACGCTTCCCGTAAAAAATGAGCTAGAACCGGCATGTTTTGATAATAAGTGACCAATATAGCCTCCAGTGCAACTTTCTGCTGTTGCAACTGTTTGATTACTATTTTTCAAAAGCTGCCCAACAACTACCTCTAAGGGTTCATCTTGTTCAGTTACAAGATAGTCTTGAACCTGCATTTTCAACTGGTCAAATAATCCATCCAATTGTTCATTTAAAGCAATAACATCAGATCCTTTTCCAGTTAATCGCAATCTTACCATCCCATAAGAGGGTAGATAGGCCAATTTAATAGTGGAAGGAAGATTGGATTCAAAATCAATAATAGATTCAGCTAAAAATGATTCACCCACACCTGCTGTTAAAAGGGTTCTATGTGCGATCACACCTAATTTCAAACTCGAATGTATTATAGGAATTACCTTTTCAGTGGTTAACCACTGCATTTCATGTGGCACGCCTGGTAAAGAAAATATTAGGGTATCCTTTTTCTTAAAAAGCATGCCAGGGGCGGTTCCTGTTTGATTGAATAATACTTCGCAAACATCTGGCACTTCGGCCTGTTTACGATTTCGCTCAATCATTGGTCTTTTGTGGATTTGTTCAAAAATATGAGTGATGTGATTGAGCGTTGGTTGGTCAACAATCATTTTACCTCCAAAATAACGATTTAAAAGTGGCTTAGTGATATCATCAGCAGTAGGGCCTAAGCCACCGGTGAGGATCACAACTTGTGATTTATCAATCCCATTATCTAAGGCTTTGGTAATTGAATCAATGTCATCTCCGACAGCAATTCTTTGGTATACATTAACCCCGATGGCGTTCAATTTTTGAGCTATAAAAGCACTATTTGTATCAATCACTTGGCCAATCAACAATTCATCCCCAATAGTGATAATAGTAGCTTGAATTTGATCCATCATAATTTACTTCAATTAGGGTGCAAAGTAAACCAAAAAAAGGCGGTTTAACTAAAATAGACGGCTAGTTTTTCCTTCATTATGACTGGCATTTCGGCCCTTTTTCCCATATCTGCATCCATAAAATAGAGTTTTACTTGGCCAATGGTTAAAAGCTTTCCAGATTCGTTGTATACCTCTTGGTCAAATACAATTACATGGTCTATTGGAAGGGTTTTAATTTGACTTTTAATGGTGATTAAATCATCATATTTAGCAGGCCTTAGATATTTGATATTAAGTTCCACTACAGGCAAAATAATACCCATATCCTCAATGTCTTTATAGGAAACACCAAGATGTCGAATCGCCTCTACGCGCCCTATTTCAAAATACATAGCATAGTTGCCATAATAAACCACATCCATTCTATCTGTTTCAGCATACCTGACCCTTACTTGTGTTGTATGTTCGTACATTATTATTGCTTTTGTTAACAAATTTAAGGATTGTATCTGTTTTTCCACAATAAGCTTATTTAACGAAGCGTTTTATAATCATGGTGTAATTTTATAACACTATCCTAAATCCGGGCAACTATGTTAAAAACAATCCAAAAAGTGATTTCGAAAATATTGCTTTTAAGTACGCTATTATTTTTAAGCAATCATGCATCAAGTCAAATAATGAAGTTGGATGCACCTTTGAGTCAACTTTTTCAAGATGGTTTAAAATCATTGAATAATGGAGACAGTCTAAATGCATATCATTCTATTGAATCTGCACACCATTTTTCGCCTAATAATGTTGATATCGCCTTTTATTATCACTTATTAGCTATTGCATTAGAAAAAAAAGACGCTACTACACACGCAACAACTTGGTTATTAAAAAATAAAAACAGCATATATCATTCAAGATTAAATTTTGAATTAGCAAAATATTATTTTAGAAAACAACAAGTTGATGCATCTATTAATGCATATGGTCAATTAAGTATTGATGATCTAGAAAATAAAGAATTAGCTCTAATGCAATTTCAATTAGGTTATTTATACTTTAAAAAAGGCGATTGGGAGAAGTCAACAAGTTATCTTTATAGTATTAGACAAGTAGAAGGAAGTCCCTATTATATTGATGCCAATTATTATGCTGGATTTGTTGCATTACAAAAAAAAGATTTCAATTTAGCCCTTCAATGTTTTAAAATAGCTGAAAAAAGCAATACCTATAAAGCATTAACACCATTTTATATTAGTCAGCTTTATTATTTTTTAGGCGATGTTAATGCTGCTTTAATCAATACAGAACAAGCTTTAAATAAGAAAGGACAGTATTATACTAGTCAACTTTCACAATTAATGGGGCATTTATTGTTTGAACAAAAACAATATGAAAAAGCTTTACCCTATTTAGCTAAATATGTTTCAGAACAAGTTGAAGTAGCACCACAGGATCTTTATCAATTATCTTTTTGTTATTTTCAGTCACAACAATGGAAAGAAGCAATTAAAGGGTTTAAGAAATTGGCTAATGTTGAAGATTCATTAGGTCAAAATAGCATGTATTTATTGGCAACATCCTACTTAAAAATCAATGATAAACCTGGCGCAAAAAATGCTTTTTTATTATGTGCAACAAAAAGTCAAAACTTGGCACAAAAAGAAATTGCATTATTTAATTATTCTAAATTAACAATTGAATTAAAAGAATATAGCGCTGCAATTAAGAGCATTGAAAAATTCAATCAATTTTATCCAAATAGTACTTACAAGTCAGAAGCAAATAGCTTATATATAACTGCATTAGCTTATAGTAACGATTTTACTAAGGCTTATGATGTATATCAATCAATGGATTCATTAGATGATACACTTTTAAAACTTTACCCCAATATATTATATGGTAAAGCTGCTTTATTGATAAATGATGGTCAAAATGAAAAGGCTTATGAATTGTTTAAACAAATACAATTTTTACCTTATAATAATAAAGTATTGCCACAAACACATTTCTGGATAGGAGAATTAGCTTACAGAATGGGAAGAATTGACGAGTGTATCACGCAGTTAGAAAATTATTTAGCTGAACCAATTGAAATAGGAGAAATAACAATAAAACATGCGAATTATACACTAGGATATGCCTATTTAAAAAACAATAACTATACTAAGGCTTTACAGTTGTTTACAAATGCCGCAGACTTTAATCCATATGTCGAATCATCTACATTCCAAAAAGACGCTTTAGTCAGATTAGCAGATTGCCAATTTATGACTAAACAATATAAGCAAGCTTTAAAATCATATCAAAAAATAATCGATTTGGGATGGAATTTTGAAGATTATGCCAATTTGCAAAAAGCAATTATATATGGTGCTCTTGGTTTAAATAAAGAAAAGATTAAAATATTGACAAGTTATGAAAATGATTTTAGTCAATCTACTTATTTAAGTGATGCAAGAATGGAATTAGCAGACACTTATACTAGCAAAGAACAATTTTCCGAAGCGATAATACCACTTTCTAAAGTTTTAATGGATGCAAAAGCAACAGAATTTTATCCAATAGCATATTACAAATTAGGTATTGTCTATTTTAATTTAAATAAAAATCAGGAAGCACTTCAAAATTTCAAATCATTGTATAGTGCTTACCCTAATGCTGAAGAAAGCAATAACGCGATTGAGTATATAAGGAACATTTTTGTAGAAGAACAACAGCCAGAGGGGTATGTTCAGTTTATGAATGATTTTGGTAAACCATTGGCAATCAATGAACAAGATTCATTGATATATCGAGCCGCGATTATCCAATATGAAGATAAAAAGTATACGAATGCGATGATTGGTTTTAAAAAGTATTTAAGCATGTATCCTGAAGGAAATTACCAATTAGATGCGTTAAATATTTTAGGTGAAATGGCTTATACAAATGAACAATATGACACTGCTGCAATGTACTTTGGAAAAATTGCCCTAAAAGCGCCAAATAAATATGCAGAGAGGGCTTCTATCATTGCAGCAAGACTTCACTATTTTAATATAAAGGATTATACAGAAGCTGAACAATATTTTAAAATTGTACTACAGTATGCGACACAACAAGAACAAAAAATTGAGGCTATAAAAGGGTTATTAAGATGTCAATATAAGGCAGAAAATTGGCCAGAAGCTTCTAAAACAGCAGCCTTAATTTTAGCTGAAAAGAGTAGTGCAAGCGATGATATTTTAATGGCAAATATGGCAATGTATCAACAAGCAATTCTTCAAAAAGATTCCACTAATGCTTTAAATATTTTAAATATAGTACTTAAAAATAACAGTTCAATTTATACCGCAGAAGCACATTATTTATTAGCTGCATTTTATTTTAGTCAACAAAAATTCAATATTGCCGAAAAAACGGCTTTTGACATGATTAAGAAGCAATCATCTTATGAATTTTGGGTAACTAAAACTTATATTTTATTAGGTGATATTTATTTGGCACAAAATGATACATTTAATGCAATAGCAACTTTTAAAAGCATAGCTGAGAATGCAACAATTCCAGCATTACAACAGATTGCTTCAGATAAACTAAAAGCGATTAACGATTCAATTAAAGCACAATAAAATTTAATTATGAAATTATTTATAAGATTCTGTCTATTTAGTATTGCTTTAATTTGTTTTAGCCATAACGCTATATCACAAAAAAAGAATAAAAAGAAAGCAAATACTACAGTTTCTTCAAAAAAGAAATCGACTAAAAAAAGTAGTTCTAAGAAGAAAAATTCAAAAAAGAAATCCAGCAATAACAAACAAAAAAATAAACAAAGGTCTACTGTTTCTAAGTATCTTGCTCCAACAAAATTAGACCATTTATTAGCTGTGTCAGATATCCCTTCTAAATTTAATTCAAAAGACAGTATGCCTGAAAAAGTGGTCACGATCGTATCTGCGTTTAAACCACAATTAAAGAATATAGCAAAAATTGGTTTTACAAATGCGACAGCCTTGGTGGACACCAATACAGTAGTCTTAGCTTATCAAGTACCAAGTCAAAATTTAAGTTTTCAATACCAACCTATTGCATTAATTCCTAGAGCATTAAAAAGAGATAGTGCATCTTTTATGAAACAAAGTGCTCATTTTAAAGTTGGTGCTGGAAATTATCAAGGTCAATTAATACAACTTAAAGCCAGTTTAATGGATTTGAAAAATCAAATCCATAGTTTTAATGTATTAAATGAGACTTTGAAAGGGGATCACCCAATTCAACAATGGAAGAACTTATCTTTAAATTATGTAGGTACTTTGTCTGTAAATAAGAATAAACAACTAAATAGTCAGTTATTTTATAATCAATCTAGTTGGTATAGATATGGACTTGTCCCAGATACAACTAAATTACCATTGGATAATTTCGAACAAAAATTATCTTTGTTGGGATTGAAATTGGCCTTATCAAATAAATTACAAACTAATAGGTTCGTTAATTTTTCACCTATTTTAGAATTGAATCAAGAAAATTTATACAATCAGGCAAAAAACCTTTCTATCCATTTAACTAGTCCAATTGATATTAAAATAAATTCAAATTTTAAATTACATAATGATTTTACATTGGCTTTTAATCAATACAGACCAATGAATCATATCGCTATTCAAAATTATTATGTTCAAATGGATCCCTCTGTAAATTTGAATTTCAATAATTTTCGTCTTGCTTTAGGAGTAAGGCCTACCTATTCAAATGGAGATTTTTCATTATATCCAAAAATCGAATTGGAGAAACAATTAAAAGATACAAATATCATTTTACAAATTGGGTGGAAGACATCCCTTTCTAATAATATGATAAGTCAATTAATGACCCAAAACCAATGGATTATTGCTCCTGAGTCACTTCCAATAACCACTATAGAATCAAAATATTTTAAAGTTAATCTAGTAGCTTCAAAAAGGCTTAATTACGGATTTGATATGGCTTTGAACGATTATCGTGAACTGCCCTTTTTTAATCAAACATTGGGTACAAATAACCCTGCAAAAGAAGGGTTAAAAATTGATGTTTTATTTGAAAAAAGGGCCATTGCAATTGAACTAAATGGGCACTTAAGGTATCAAATAAGTGATAAATTATTATGGAAAAATCATTTCAAATATATACAATTCAGCCATATAAGAGAAAATAAACAAGCATGGGGTATCCTACCTTTAGAATTGATATCAGATTTAAAATGGAATTATAACCAACGTTTAAATTTTGAAGGATCTGCTCAATTTTGGACAGGTTCTAAATCAAGTACAAGATCAGAACAAGCTTTCAAATTAAACAATACCTTTGTTTTGAATGCAGGCATGCAGTATAACTTAAATAAAAAATGGACAATTTGGGCAAAAGGGGAGAATCTATTAGATCAACAATATCAACGTTGGGCGAATTATCCTTCACTTGGTGTTCAATTTATTGCTGGCATACAATTTAAATTTAGTAAATAATGATGCTTCTAACTTTAGAGAAATATTTTTTAATTTATGGTCACTTAATTTTACCTGGTATTGGTCAATTAAGATTTGATCAAAGAGATGCATCTCATACAAATGAACAATTTACCCCTCCAATTGAAACAATTCAATTTGATAATTTGGAGTCTTCTCAAACTAAACCTAGTAAATTATTTTATATTTTCTTATCAGATCATCTTGATTGTTCAGTTGAACAAGCCATAATTGAGTATTCGAATTTCTTAACAAATCAATTAAATGATGACCATTGTATTGATTTAGGTAATTTAGGAAAATTGCTTTTAGATAATCATATTTACACTTATCATTCTAATTTTAAATCCACTGATTATTATAAAGAATTAAAATTTGTTAAAGTTTTGAATGAAGATCAAAACGAAAACAATTTTAACTCAACTAATAAAAAATGGTGGTTATATCCTCTAATCATTGCTATCATAGCACTCGTGGCCATCTTTTTAAAATAGAAAACGTATGAATTGTCCTATTTGCGAAAATCCAAATACTAAAATCGAGTTTGATAGTTTTGATTTCTCTTTAACAATGGAAAAGTTCTCTATTTTACATTGTCAACAGTGTAACTTGAGATTTACATCACCTGTTCCAGCACAGTCTGAAATTGGCAAATATTACAAATTTACAGAATATATATCTCATACGGATGTTAAAGAGGGGTGGATGAATCAATTATACCATAAAGTAAGAAATAGAACTTTAGCTCAAAAAACAAAATGGGTACAATCTCTATTTACAGGTCATAAAGGACATTTACTTGATATTGGTTCAGGCACTGGTGCATTTGTTAATGCAATGAAAGAAAAAGATTGGAAAGTAAGTGGATTAGAACCAGATGAGGCTACAAGAGCTATCGCTTTTAAAAATTATGGTATTCAATTACAATCTATAGCTAACCTATACAATCAACCAGAAAACGAATTTGATGTTATTACAATGTGGCATGTACTAGAACATGTGCATGATTTAAAACCTTATATCAACCAATGTTATAAAAGCTTAAAACATAATGGTAGATTAATCATAGCTGTACCAAATTATACGAGTTTTGACTCCAACTTTTATAAAAAATATTGGGCTGCTTATGATTTGCCTCGACATCTTTATCATTTTTCACCTTTATCAATGCATGTATTAATGAATGCATTAGGTTTTGAAATAGTTCAAACCAAACCAATGTGGTATGATAGCTTTTATGTTAGTTTATTATCCGAGAAATACAAGAAAACAGGAAAGATTGGTGTGTTATTTGCAGGATTGATCGGGTCTTTGTCGAATTTATATGCTTTATTAGACAATACTAAAGCAAGTAGTATTATTTATGAAATAAAAAAGAAATCAGTTTCAAATTATAATTAATTCATTTTTATTTCCACTAATACTGGCCAACATTTTCCAGTTAAAAAAATGGTTTTACTTGATTGCTTGTAAGCAATACCATTTAAAACATAACCTCCATCAATTGACATTGGATTATATTTAACATTTGCTTGTGCAAGCAGATTACTACAGTCAATTTTGTTTGTAATGATACCTGTATTAGGGTCTATAACTATTATATCATTTTGGCCATATAAATTTGCGTAGATTTTACCTTCAATATATTCAAGTTCATTGATCATATTTTGATAACCAAATTGATTGTAAACACCAATCGTCTTTTGAATTTCAAAGGTTTTAGGATTTACAAAATAAAGGTTACTACTACCAGTTGATATGATGAGAGAACTGTCATTATGTGTAATGCCCCAACCTTCGTAAGGCCAATTTTGTTCGCCTATTTTTTTCAATGATTTAACATCATAAATAAATACTTTATTTTCTTGCCATGTCAATTGAAAAATTTTACCGTCAAATACAGTTATCCCTTCGCCAAAATAGGTTGGATCTAATTTTATTTTTTGGCCAATAGTTTTAAATTTATTGTCCATTTTATATAGAACGCTTTTACCTTTAATCCCTGTACCTTCAATTAAATAATCATCGTTCCATTCAAGTCCTTGTGTATAGGAAGATGTGTCATGTGGATAGACCTTTATTAAAGTGTAATTAAGTGGAATGGGGGCATTTATACTTGAATTATTTGCCTTATTATCAACATCATTATTGTCAGTAGAATTACTTGAATTATTACAAGAAATAACAGTCAAAGAAATAATAAGTATATAAATTCTTCTCATATTTATTTATACGTTGAATCTAAAATGCATTACATCTCCATCTTTAACGATGTATTCTTTGCCTTCAATTCTTAATTTACCATTATCACGACAAGCGGCCTCACTTTTGAACTTAATAAAATCATCAAATGCAATTACTTCTGCTTTGATGAATCCTTTTTCAAAATCTGTATGAATAACACTTGCTGCTTGTGGCGCTTTCCAGCCAGTACCAATTGTCCATGCTCTTACTTCTTGAACACCAGCAGTAAAATAAGTTTCTAATTTTAATAATTTATAAGCAGTTTGTATTAATCTATTTAAAGCAGGTTCCTTCATTTGATATTCTTCCATAAATAAAGCCTTATCATCAGGATCTTCCATTTCAGAAATTTGTGCTTCAATATTATTACACATAACAATCACCTCTGCACCTTCTTCCTTTGCCATTGCAACTAATAATTCCGAATAGGCATTACCAGTATGCATGGATGCTTCATCCACATTAGCAACATACATTACAGGCTTTGCGGTTAATAAAAAGATATCAGCAATTGCAGTATACTCTTCTTTTGATAAATCTAAAGAACGGATACTTTTACCTTGTTCTAAATGATTTTTACATTTTATCAAAACCTCTAATTCTACCTTTGCCTTTGGATCAGTTTTCGCCATTTTCTCTGTACGTTGCATTTTCTTTTCAACACTATCCAAGTCTTTCAATTGCAATTCTGTTTCAATAATATCTTTGTCCCCAATAGGGTTGATTTTACCTTCTTCTCTAAGTACATTCTCGTCTTCGAAACAACGAATTACATGAATGATCGCACTCACTTCTCTGATATTTGCAAGGAATTTATTACCTAAACCTTCTCCTTTACTTGCACCTTTTACCAAGCCAGCAATATCCACAATTTCTAATTGAGTAGGAACAACCCTTGTTGGGTTAATCAATTCAGCCAATTGACTGATTCGAATATCTGGTACATCCACTAAACCCACATTAGGTTCAATAGTACAAAATCGATAATTACTTGCTTGTGCTTTTGCACTATTACTTACTGCATTAAATAAAGTTGATTTTCCAACGTTGGGTAATCCCACGATTCCTGCCTGTAAAGCCATGATATTAAGATTGTTTTATGGCTGCAAAAATACAATTCTAATTGCAAAATGGGCTATATTAGTACCATAAACAATTAGATATGGCATTGAATATCATTTGGATCGCATTTTTTGTAATTGCATTTATAGTTGCGTTATGTAAATTGATCTTTCTAGGGGATACGGAGATCTTTAAACTACTAGCAGATGGTTTATTTGACGCTGCTAAATCATCTGTAATAGATGTGGCTTTCCCGCTTGCAGGTACGATGGTATTCTTCCTAGGTTTGATGAATATTGCTGAAAAAGCTGGGGCTATTCAGAAATTGGCAAAATGGATGAACCCATTTTTAAGTAGATTATTTCCTGAAGTACCCCAAAATCACCCAGCAATGGGTCAAATGGTCATGAATTTCAGTGCAAACATGTTAGGTTTAGACAATGCTGCAACGCCATTTGGTTTAAAAGCAATGGAAAGTCTTCAAAGTTTAAATCCAGAAAAAGAAAAGGCAACCAATGCTCAAATCATGTTTTTAGTCTTACATACCAGTGGTTTAACTGTAATTCCATTGACCATTATTTCATATCGACTTGCTGCAGGTTCGCAAGATGCTGCAAGTATCTTTATTCCATGTGTTTTAGCAACGATTGGAACCACATTAGCCTCTATTGTAATGGTTGGATTATATCAAAAACTAAAATGGGATAGGATTTTAATAAGTTGGTTAGCAGGACTTGTTCTATTGATGGGCTCTGTTTTATTTGCCGTAAATAGTCTTACTCCGATACAAAAAGAACTATTTTCAAAAATTGCAGGATCAAGCATTTTAATTGCCATAGTTGTGGCCATTATTTTAGGTGGGGCCTATAAAAAAGTGTCAGTTTTTGATGCATTTATCGAAGGTGCTAAAAACGGATTTGATGTTATAGTGAAAATTATTCCATACTTAGTGGCCATGTTAGTAGCGATTCGTGTTTTTAGAGATAGTGGAGCCATGGTTTATATACTTAATGGTATTACCTATTTAATTCAGTTAACGGGTATGAATACAGATTTTGTTGCTGCATTGCCAGTGGCTATTATGAAACCTTTAAGTGGGAGTGGGGCAAGAGGTATGATGCTAGATATTTTTCAAACACAAGGGCCGGATTCATTTGTAGGAAAATTAGCTTCTATTTTTCAAGGCTCTGCTGATACTACATTTTATATTATAGCCCTATATTTTGGAAGTGTTGGAATTAAGAAAGTTAGATATGCAGTTTGGGCAGGTTTATTTGCAGATTTAATTGGTGTTGTAATCGCCATTTTTATTGGCTATTCATTTTTCCATTAATATCATATCTAGCAATTTTAAAAATTGATTGAGGGTTATTTGCCTTCACTCATTTTCAATATTTCTATCCATTCATCTTCTTTTACTGTTTGAACTGACAGCCTGCCTAATCTAACCAAATCCATATTTGATAAATTAGTATTGGCTTTTATATCTGCAAGTTTAACAGGATTTTTCAATTTTTTATGAGGCGCAAAATCTACAGCCAACCATGCTGTTTCTTCTGTTGTTGGATCTTGGTAGGCTTCCTTAACCACTTTAGCAATTCCAACAATCTCCATGCCCTCATTGCTATGATACCAAAAAGCTAGATCCCCTTTTTTCATAGATCTCAAGTTATTTCTTGCACCATAATTCCTGACACCATCCCAAAATGTACGTTTGTCTTTAGTGAACTGATCCCAAGAATATTTAAAGGGTTCTGATTTGATTAACCAATAAGCCATTGCTATGTTTTAAATTAAATAACAAGAAATTTAAGAAATTGTTGAGAAGTAATTTGCTGTTTGTGATTGACAATAATCTTATCTAGTAGCCACTTGCAAGCACATCTGCTAAATGTATGACCTTAATTTTTTGACCATTGTGATTAATTCTTCCATCTAAATGCATTAAACAACTCATATCTGTGCTAATAATATATTCAGCGTTTGTAGCTATTGCGTTGTCTATTTTTTGATCAGCCATGGCAACACTAATGGTATCATATTTCACAGCAAAACTTCCCCCAAATCCACAACAGGTTTCATTGTCGTTCATTTCAACAATTTCTAAACCTTGTACTTTACTTAATAAAGTTCTGGGCTCTGCCTTTATATTACATTCTCTTAATCCTGCACAACTATCATGATAAGTAGCTATACCATTGAAAGTTGCGCCTAAGTTTGTAATATTTAATACTTTAACTAAAAATTCAGAAAGCTCAATTATCTGTGAAGCCACTTTTTTTGCAGGACTTTGAAAAGCGTTATTTTCAAAAAGTTTGCCGTAATTATTTCTTACGAATCCTGCACAACTAGCACTCGGACTAACTATATAGTCTGCTCCATCAAAATCTTGTACAAATTTTGTACATACATCTTTTGATTCACCCCAGAAACCAGCATTGAAAGCAGGTTGACCACAACAGGTTTGTTGCGTATTATATTTCACTTCGCAACCTGCTTTTTCTAACACTTTAACTGTGTTAAAAGCAACTTGAGGATAAAGTTGATCTATAAAGCAGGGGATAAATAGTTGAACTGTCATTATTAAAAATACAAAATTGTTTACAATAAAATAAAAAGGCACCCTTAATAAAAGAATGCCTTTTTATTTAAAAAAGTATCTAGATTAAGGTTGTATTTGAAGTCTATTGATATACTTATCAATATTAAATCCTTTTTCAGATTTAGGGTAATTCTTTTTGATTTGCTTATAGATTTCTATTGCTTCTTCATTTTTACCGTTTAATTCTAAGAAATAACCAGCACGGAATAAGTACTCAGAAGAAATTGCTTCATCTTCAGGAAAATGAGTTCCAGCTTTTTTATAATATTCAATGGCTTCTTCATTCTTTTTTAATTCAGAATATGCATCTCCGATAGAACCATAAGCAACTGCCTGTACTTGCTTAGCATCAGAAGAAAAATCTTTTAAGTATTCTATTGACTTATTGTAGTTTTTTAATCTGAAATAGCTCATTCCAGCATAATATTTAGCAAGATTAGCTGCCTTCGTACCACTGAATTGGTCAATGATATATAGCATACCTTTATTTGTACCATCTCCATTTAATACTAATTCAGATGAATCATTTGCAAAGTATTTCTCAGCAACATACATTGCATCAGCCGCTTTTGCTTCTAATGGTTTTTGATAAAATTCTGTGTATCCGAAAATTGCAGCTGCAGTTGTTAAAGCACCGGCAATTAGATATACTATTAATTGATTTTTCTTAATAAATGATACTTGTTCTTGTTCTTGTTGTACTTCGCTCATATGTTTGGGTTAAAATAATTAGTCTACAATAAATGGATAATTTTGATCAATATAAACATCTTTCAAAACTTCACTGTCATCAGGCCATGGGCTTTCTTCAGCAAATTTCACAGATGCTTCAACAATACCATTGATTTTTTCATCAATTTCTTGTAGTGCTGCTTCTGTTGCGAAGTTATTTTCTAAAATTGTTCTTCTTACTTTTAAAATTGGATCTTGGTCTTTGTATTCCTCAACCTCATCTTTTGTTCTATACTTTTGAGGATCAGATACTGAATGACCTCTGTAACGGTAGGTTTTCATCTCTAAAAGAGTAGGGCCTTCACCATCTCTAGCGCGTTTAACAGCTCTAGCAACACCTTCGTGTACTAATTCTGGTGTCATACCATCTACCTTATCAGATGGCATATCGTACGCATCTGCTAATTTGTAAATGTCAATAACATTAGACGTTCTTTCAATTGAGGTACCCATCGCGTAATTATTGTTTTCACAAATAAATACTACAGGTAATTTCCATAGCATCGCAAGGTTAAATACTTCATGTAACATACCTTGTCTAGCTGCACCATCTCCAAAGAAACACAATACTACGTTCTTTGAACCACGGTATTGCTCAGCAAAAGCTAATCCAGCACCAGTACCAATTTGAGCACCAACAATACCATGTCCACCGTAAAAATTGTTCGCTTTATCAAAAAAGTGCATACTTCCACCTTTTCCTTTTGAACAACCTGTTGCCTTACCATATAATTCAGCCATTGCTGCATTAGGACTCATCCCTTTGGCAAGTGCTAAACCATGATCACGGTAGCCAGTAATAAAAGGGTCTTCATGGTTTGTAGCGGTCATACATCCAGCCGCAATTGCTTCTTGTCCGTTGTAAACGTGAAAGAAGCCGCGGATTTTACCCGCCATTTTATACATTTCTTCTGATTTAGATTCAAATTGACGTATTAATTGCATCAATTCGTACCAATACAGGTAAGTTTCTTTAGAAAATTTTTGCGCCACAGTCCTTAATTTTTGAGTAGCAAATATAGTATTTTAAGACTAAAATACGCCCTTATGCTTCGTTTAAAAATGGATATTTATAATCAGTAGGAGGGTTGAAAGTTTCTTTAATCGTTCTCGCACTTAACCAACGATATAAGTTCAACGCACTACCTGCTTTATCATTCGTTCCAGAACCTCTTGCACCACCAAATGGTTGTTGTCCAACAACAGCACCCGTTGGTTTATCATTAATGTAAAAATTACCAGCAGAATGGCGTAAAACATTGGTAGCCAATTCAATAGAAGCTCTATCTTGAGAAATAATTGAACCAGTTAAAGCATATTTAGAAGTGCTATCTAATACTTTAAGCGTTTTTTCAAACTGATTAGCAGGATAAGTATAAATGGTTAAAACTGGCCCAAAGATCTCCTCACACATAGTCAATGATTTGGCGTTTTTAGTGTCAATCACAGTTGGTTCTACAAACCAACCTTTAGATTTATCCAAATTACCCCCAACAAGTATTTTTGCTTGTTTGTCTTTTTTAACAGCTGCTATATATTTTGAGATATTGTTAAATGATTTTTCATCAATGACTGCATTCACGAAATTGCTAAAATCTTCTACCGATCCCACTTTCATTGTTTGTACCGCTTTAACCAATTTCGCTTTAACAGCAACTGCTAGATTACTAGGAATGTAGGCTCTAGAAGCAGCTGAACATTTTTGCCCTTGGTATTCAAACGCACCTCTTGCCAATGCTGTTACGACTGTATCAACATCTGCACTTGGATGT
>JACCEA010964612.1_pt1 | contig 15701 bp, 39 predicted proteins | sample 7449851 | NCBI WGS metagenome assembly JACCEA01 (sample SAMN15323453, study PRJNA562643) | freshwater metagenome | isolation source: river surface water | place: USA:Blue River Watershed | collected 2017-08-18 | reverse complement strand
TAGAAAAGAAGAATTCTGCAGTCTCCTGACCGCTAATAGCAAATCCAGTTAGGTCAAATACTGCACCTGTTGAATCTTTTGGGTAAATGTTAAATTCGTAGGTGTCACCCTTGTAATAGTTAATGTTGAAAGTTGCTGGAAATGCCATGTGTCCTCCAAGATAATTATATCAGATCAATGTACTGAAATTACTATACTTTTAATTCTAGCAATAGCGTCCATGTCTGTTCTGATTTGTGGTATAAGACCACTTACCTTGTTTACCTCCTTTGATAAGACTAGGTTATGTGAAACTGAGAAATCGTAGGTATATTGATATTTGAGATTTCCGACTAGGGATGTATACTCATCTCCAGTGTCTGGAAATAGTGATCTAACCCATACCTCAGTATTTGGGGTAAACGTCTCAACCTCAACATTATAAATTATATCTACGCTAGATCCAATTTTAAGATTCTTTAGATTAATTCTTCTGCTATTGGTGTTATATAGACTGACAGATCCTTCTGGAAGATATTTTTCATTAGTGCCATCCCCCTTGCTATTAACATATAGGTCTACCCATCCATCTATGCCCTTGGTTGCACCAAGTTGAGACATCCTAGAGTCTGAGTTTTCATAAAGTGCCCATCCAGACTGCTGACCATGTACAGGAATACCCGATTTACCGTCTTTGCCTGGCTTTCCAGGCTTTCCTGGCTCTCCTTGGTCTCCTTTATCGCCTTTTGGTCCAGAGGGTCCCTGTGGGCCTGCTGGGCCTCTTTCTCCCTGTGGTCCTGGAACTGGTATATAAGAGGCAACGCCTAATTCTTGTATCTGTGACTGTTGCACCTGTGCTGCATAAGCAGCCTTTTTACTTGTAGGAAAATCCATGTTTTTACTTGCCATGGATTCTCACCCCCTTATTCTACCGCCTCGTAGACAAATGATATATGGAATCTATCCTGGCTGGTAAGGTTGACTGGGGATGTTGGCAGGAATGGGGTTTCCTGGCCATTTCCAAAAGTCCATAGATAAACTTTTGTATCATTTGGAAATAGATGTCCCTTAACTGAATAATATGTTGGTGACCCATCTACATACTTGTGAATTGTTCCAGCATATGCGTCAGAATGGAATGCTGGAGCAAATGGTAGTTGAATCTTATACTGACCTGTTCCAAAGTCGGTAACATTGTCTAGATCTACATCAACATAAACAAAAACTAGTTTTCCATTTTTAATATATCTTCCAGTTACAGAAGCACCAGAAAGAGATGCTCCATCTGAATAGATGGTTGGGGTATACGATACTGGTTCGGCTGCTGGACCCATAGGACCAGTCAATCCAATTTCACCTTGAATACCTTGAAGACCTCTAGGTCCTTGAGGCCCTGGAACGCCAGGGAACGGAACAATCTTAATTGTTGGCATTATAAACTACCTCCTGTAACGTCTCCAAGAACAGAGATAGTTCCAATAACGGGAGTCCATACGGTCTCTCCATCAATCGTCACTTGGAGATCGAAAGCCAATTCTGCTACTACAGAGCCATATCCTTGGCCCCATAGAGAAGTAATCTCTGGTGTAGCAGTTATCTCTACGTAGCCTGCTCCAGGATTAACAACTAATTCATCAATAACGTCTCCACGGAAGTCATATGTGCTAGCGGAATACTCCCAGCCAGTCGTGTCATATGGGGTTACTTCGTCATTCTGATAAAACTCTACCTTGAGGGGAGATGTGTCGCCACGGACAATCTGCCATTTGATATTTGCAGGATCTGCACCAAAGATTTCAGGAGAGCATTGAGTCATAGTACTTAGATTATACCAGATAAAATTAAAGACTAGTAGTCAGGATGGTGGGTATGAGAGACGACCCTAACTACTAGCCTTATAAATTATATCATATCAAGGTATAAAGAACTTTGTTATCTGAATGTTATCAAAGAGTTATAAAAGAGTTATCTAAAAATGGTGTTTTGGACTTGACAAAATCAGATGTTCTTGGTATCCTATTATTTATATATATATTAAAAAATATCTCTAAACTTAAATATCTTAATATCTTATATATTTATATATATTATATATATTAGCGACTGTTCTTGTCAATATGATTAATTAAGAACTCTGTTAGTCGATCAATTTTCTTATCAAGTTCGCTATGCTGGATTTCTAGTCTTGTAACCTGGTCTTTTATGCTTGACCCATGATTAGGCTTTAACTCATTTTTGATCTCTTGGAAATAATGCTTGACTAGCCACTTGACACCGCCAAGAACTGCTGTTAAAATTGTAAGTATGCTGACAACTAGCGCAGCGATTTCATGTGGTTGCATAACTATATAATTATAAACTGCGTTTTTAGTAAAAGAAAGGTTATACGACGTGAAAGAAGCGATTTTAGAGACTTTATCGTACTCTGACAAGTTAATTATTTCGCCTGACATGGATGGTTTCATGACGGCAGCGCTTATCTCTAGGTTTAACAGTTCGACGGTGGTAGGGGCCTACGATAAAAATATTTTGGTTTTGGCGGACGGTATCAATCCAGATGAATGTCTGTTCGTCGATTGTGACCTCAATAGGTATAATCTAGTTTCGGTAGGTAATCACATGCGCCTGCAAGAGGATCATATGTCTAAAAGGTCGTTTAACCCTAATACGCATTTTGGTATTACGAAGTACAGCGACAAGTTTCCCTTCGCTACGGCGTTTTTAATTTCGCTCGCAACAGAGATTCCCACATCCCCATCTGACCACCAACGCATGGCTTTCGCTGACTCCACACTAAAGAATATGGAGAATTACAGCGATAACATGCGGAACTGGTCGACACGGATGATGCATCCTGCAGTATCCTACATAATGGATGCAACTGATGTAGAATCCGTATATGATGAAGAACTCAGAGTCACATATCCAAATCAGTCTTTTGTCTCAAAGCGATATGGCAAGGATCGGTATATCCAGACTCTCAACGATGCGTTGAAATCCGAGGGTATCAAACATGTGCCCATAACGCATGGTAAAAAGTATATGGCTGATAAGGTAGGTATCAATACAGTCAAGAGGTACATGTCTGATATACTATCTTATGCAGAAGTATTTGGCGGAGAATACTCTGTTACGTATGATCAGGAGATAGACTGGAAATGAGTGATGTTCGTTTTATAGATCTATTTGATCCTCGTCAGCCAAGATCAGATGAAGATCTGATTAAATACCGCCTTGAAATATGCAACTCCTGCGAATGGCTTGATAAGCGCTTGGTCAAATGCAGACAGTGTGGATGTTTCATGAAACTCAAATCAACATTAAAACAGGCTACATGCCCTCTAGAGAAATGGTAAAAATATGCTATATAGACACGAAGTAATCAAAATGATGTCAGACATGATTGAAGAGATGAATACTCAAATGGCTAGACAACAGAATATGCCAGATAGCGAGATTGAAAGAGTTCTAGGACAGGCTCGTCCTCAACTAGACTATGTCAATGGAATGCTATATGACCTATTGGTTCAGAATGGTGTTATTGTTAAGCAGTAATCTCTGTACCGCTGCAAATTAGGAGATCAGGTTATGCCTGGTCTTCTTTTTTGTGGTCATCTTCGGATTTACACTTACATCCGTCACAGCAAAATTCTGAAAAAATTTTCATGGCCCAACCATCGTTAGTTGGGATATCTCCATCACGTTGAATTTCCATTGTTCTATTATACCCTGCCAAATTGTGTGATCGCACGAAATATGCTGATTTTGTATCTGTAGGTGATACAAATATAGACTTTTTTGTGTGATCGTGCGAATTTTAATAATTTTCAATAAACGAATGTTAGTTTTCACTTTATGAAAAATCTGAATATTTTTAACAGATGTACGATACATGTTTTATGTAAAAATAGCAACTCTAATTAGTGAGCACACATACTGGTGCCACCCTTGTAGATTTTCTACAAAGAAACCGTTATAACTTTGTAACTAAACATGCTTGACAAATAAGATAATTAGTGTAGAGTAATAGTAGAAAAAGAAAAGATAAGAAATAAAAAGAAAGGAAAATAAAATGAACAAAGTTCAAAAGATTCAGATAACAGGAAAAGCATATGTATGCGAATTCCACTCCACAGTTCCAGAAACTGTAAATGGAGGTTGCCTCTACTGCGAAAGCACTAGAAGGTAAATGTCCTAGCCTAGTGTTAGAATAAAACAAAAGAAAGGAAAACTAAATGAATAGATACAAGACAATAGATTGGCTAAACCTACAAGAGGTTGAGCAAGAGTTGGAACTAATGCTCTCTCTCGTTGATTTAGATACCATAGATGACAAGACCTATGACTATATGTATAGGCTAACTAAGGTTGCTAAGGCTCTAGGCTCTACTAAGAAATGGTAGGGCTAGAGTTTTGATCGTACCCACCCAGATACCCCAGCAATAGGGGCATCTACCTTTAGCGTTACTCCACTAGGTAGGTTATTCTCTAGTGCTGTAATGTAATCATTGACGCTAGCAATACTAGGTAACTGTACTTCTTGAGTTGTACCTGTAACGCTTGTTAGTGTAACTTTAATCATTTAGACATTCTCCAATTCTTTTGCGACACATTCGCAAGGTTCAATATTGTAATCGTATTTATCACCAAAGAAAAGATAACCTTTTCCATAGCAAGATGAGCAATCAAAAGTTAGTGTTTTGTAGAGTTTCATTTCTTACTCCTCTACAATCGCAATAGTTGCCCAAAAGTCTGAGCCTCTATCTGGTCTAACTCTAACTGCGTATGCTGTTGAGTTTTGTAGATAAACATCATCACGCTTAACGGCTTCTACAATTGTGCCGTCATTGAAACGACCTCGCTTAATTGAGCGATAGTAAGTGCCCTTTAGGGCTTCCTCAATAGTGAATGCTTGAATGTGTGTTTTCATAGTTAGTTATCCTTTCTTATTGTTTGTATTCTAACATAGGGGTCTGACATCTAGTAGAGGTTACTTAGTAACACTCCACTTAGAGTAATAAGGTAATCTATCATAGTCATCATAGAAATAATCTCTATCTATGTTCTGCTCGCATACCTCGCAGAAAGTGTATTCAATATCTACACCCATTCCATAGGTAGTAGAAACAGACTCCATGTGTGGAGTGTGACCCTTTTCGCAAAGGTCTGTGTTTGTTGAAATTAGTAGTGTAGCCATTTTAGCCACCTTTCGTTAGTTAGTTTATTTTATTTCTTATTTAATTGTTATGGGAGTATCCTAGCACAGATACCCCGAAAAGTCAAGTTCTCTCTCGGCGTGTCGCCTGTGATTTATCCCACATAAACGTATGTAGGTGTAGGGCAACTAGCCTCATGGACTATATAGCCTAGCCAGTTATTGTCACAATTCGGACAAATCATATGCTTAGGCTTTTCTATTGTTTGAGTCATATAGTCTGAGCGACTTTCGAAAATTGAGTTCATTTTTAGTTTTCCTTTCTTAACTTTCTAATAACTGTATCCTAACACCTACCACTGACAAATTGACGTGTTTTTCGGGCGTGTCGTAAAACTATTTTTGTGGTCTTGGTCACACTTTGATCTCCGTTATCGAACATCTGTTCGAATGGCCCGATCCTGTGGATAACTCTGTGGATAACTACGAAGACCTCTAAGATCCCCCAAAATTTGTTACCAATTTGTTACCAAAATAGACTTGACTTTGTCAGAGATGTCTGCTAATCTAATTACATAAAGAAAAGATAGTAAAAAGAAAGGAGTTCAAAATGAACTCACTAGTAGTAACAAAAGAAAACTTCAAGTCAATCCGTGAGAACGGAATTGGTTTCAACTTCAAAGTAATCAACCCAGCAGACGGGTTCCGCAAGGATAACCGCCTATGGTTTGGAACTTGCTCAGAGTGCGGTGAGTCAGTCACCAACTCAGCAATCTCAGGTAGGGGATGGGAACACACCATCTACCTAGTAAAAGAGGCTAACCACAGCGTTAGCAAAAATGTAACCTACTGCCCAAAGGTAGGTGAATAAAACTACGGCGTGTCGCTTGACAAACCAGGTGATCCGTGATCGGGCCTGTGGATAACTTTGTGGATAACTAATGTGGTATGAATCACATAAGAAATCCCCCAAATGGGCTTGACTTTTGGAAAGTTCTGTGCTAGTATTCTCTCAAGAAAGTATCTAGAAAGGATAACTAAATGAGTATTGAAATCTTTGAAATGACCGAAAATGGTGCTGGTTGGGTATCATTGGAAAACGCTAGCGAGTCTAGCAAGATAGAACTTGAATGGGCTATCATGAATAAGGCTGAAGTAAAAATGCTTTGCTTCAAGTGCCACGTTGAAATCCCTCGTGGTAATGTATGCGTAAATCACAAAAATGTCAAAGGAGCAGTTTTCTTTGACTAGATCGGCGTGTCGCCTTGACAATGTCGTAGGTCTATGATAGATTTATCCTAGTAAGAAAAAGAAAGGAAGTTCAAAATGAACTCACTACAAAATCAAAAAGAAATCGTATCAATCTGCGTTTATTGCTACGGAATAGTTTCAGACTACATCTGCTGGGACTGTAAAGAGTATGACGGCGTGATGACTGTCGCATCTGCTGAAAAGTATCTAAAAGAAGACTTGACAGACTATCTAAACTAAGATAAAATAAAACCACTACGAAAGGAAAACTAATAAAATGATGACTCGCAAAGACTATGTGGCAACCGCTAAGATTCTAAACAACTATGCGGATTCTATTGACTTCTTGATTCTCTCAGAGATTGCTGATGAGTTTGCTGGAATGTTTGAAGAGGATAACCCTAACTTTGACTATCAGAGATTTATTGACGCTGTATTCTCTGACGAATAAATGTCAGTCCCCTCTGATAGTGTAATCATAACAAGAAAGGAAAACTAATGAAATCAGTTTCAGAAAACACAGTCCAAGAAATGACTGATTGGATTGTCGCTAATGCTGGCAAAGTAATCTCAAGAGATTTGGAAGATTTTGAGAAAACTCTAATTGAGTATGCTGTAATTCAGATGAAGTATGAGTTTTGGAGGTAAAACTAATGAGCAAACTAAGCGTTGAAGAACTAGAAGAACTAATTTGGAAAATTGACTTGATGTTGTCGGATACCCCTGATATGCTATTCAGAACGAAAGAAAGTGAGTAAATAAATGGTTTTCTACAATGGTTTCAATCTAATGGTTGATTTGATTCTCTGTGGTGTGGTAGGATACTTTGCCTACCGCTTCGGATTCTCAGACGGATTTAGAAATGCGGAAGAGGAGAACGCCCCTCCCTTCTAATTTTTTTCACCAGGCACGGCGTGTCGTCTTGACATTTGCCGTGATCTGGGGTCGGGCCTGTGGATAAGTCTGTGGATAACTTTAAGATTGATTAAGTAATTTCCCTAAATTTTCCCGAATTATCGGCGTGTCGATTTGAAAATGTCAGACTGTTTTGTTATACTTAGGGTATGAAAAAGAAACTAGGAATTGTAAATGAGGCAAGGCGTAAGGCTGAGTCGCAGGCTCTATTTATCGAAATGATGAAGAACCCTCACCTAGTTGTTACCCCTAAGCAATACAAAGGCACTCGCAAAAGCAATAAGAACAAGGCAATAAAAGAAAGTAGGGATAGTGAGTAATTATAACTGTACTGATTGTGAAAGACTAATTAGACCAGAAAACTTATTTGGACATGGACTTGATAATGTCTGTGCCAGATGCTATGCTATTAGAGTACAACACCCCTCAACAAGAAAGAAGGCTACTAACTAATGGGATCACTACAAGCATCAGAAATGGCGTCACTAACTGATTTAGATACCGCCCTAACGTGGCACCTACGTGGCAACCACTATCCACCAATTCCCCTAACTATGCTTGAACCATGCAAGGAAGCAATTGACGCTTATTGGGAAGATAATGTAGATAAACTAATTGACATGCCTGAAGGCGTATTCTACAAGGGTATGACTCAAGCACCAGCATGGGCTATCATTGAACAACACCACCTAGATGCATGGTGCAGTGAAGATGAAGAAACTGATGAAGATTGGCTAATGTCTAATACTTGACATTGTCAGTGCCCTAATGTAAAATAGGATTAGAAAGAAAGGACTACCCCATATGTCACTTATCCGCTCTAAGGATAGAAAAGTAACTAATGCAGTCTCACCTAATGGTAAGACGCCTACTATCGCTAATACTTTCGGCCTACCCTCTGGAAAAGCCTATTCATGCCCTGGCGCTACTAGCGTATGTGAAAGTATTTGCTATGCAGGCAAACTTGAAAAGGTATATAAAGGCGTAAAGAATGTATTGCTAACCAATTGGGAGCAATTGAAAGACGCTAGCGAATATCAGATGATTAACTTGCTAACTGAAATGATTAATGATTTCAGAAATGATTGTGAAAAGCGGGAAGCAGAAAAGTTATTTCGTATCCATTGGGACGGTGATTTCTTTAATGAAACCTATGCACTAGCATGGAAGCAAGTCATCCTAAATAATCCTGATATTCAATTCTGGGTATATACTCGATCAGATTTTGCAGTGCCAATTCTAAAAGACATTGCTAACCTTGCATTGTATTACTCTACTGATAGCGCTAATGTAAAGACCGCTATTTCTCTTAGGACTAGCCATGGAGTTAAACTTGCATACCTTGCAAAAAATTTCGCTATTGGACAAGCAGACCTAAAAGAAATGATTGGTAAGCCTGGCGCTAAGTGCCCTGAAAATAAAAAGGCTATTGCCCTTATTGACAAAGACGGCTCTGCCTGTGTAAAATGTAGTCTGTGTGTTTATCAAAAAGCAGACATTGTATTTTCCGCTAGCAAAAAGTAAAGGAGAAAAATGACCTGTGGATAACCTGTGGATAATTCTAGGATTTCTAATAATCCTATTTCTGATAAATCAATAGTCCGTTACCAAAATGTTACCAAAACACGGCGTGTCGGAATTGACTTTGTCAGACCCCTATGGCATAATTATTAGTGTCAAAAGACAAAAACAAAAAATAAACCGAAAGGAAGCAAAATGAACAACACCCTAACTGTTGGCTCACAGTTCGTAACTAAGAAGTCAGGCGTATCTGGCATTATTCAGGAGGTAGTGGCAAACAAGAACGGCTCTTTCCGTGTCCGTCTTGATGTTGCTGGACAGCCTCGCTGGACTACTGTAAAGGCGTAAGCCTTGCCCTCTCCTGAGTATGAGAAGGCTAAACTGCTCTCCCTCACGGGACTTGACAAAACCCCAAACCCTATGCTAAACTAGATAAACCCTAACAAAGAAAGAAGGAAACCCAAATGGCAAAATCACTCGCCGTCAAAATCCCAACCGCATCTCTTATTGCTGAGGTTGAGGCACAAATCGCAAAGGTAGAGCAGGACATTGAGCAGTATGCTGAGAAGCGTAAGCAGTATGAGGCAGATGTTCGTCAGTATGACAAAGATGTAATCGCTCACGCTATCAAGGTGCTTTCAGACCCTAGCAACATTGGAACTGATAGCAACTCTCTTATCCGTGTCACTAACTCTCACTATCGTAATGGTGTGAGTGTTGAGTTTGATACTGATGCCCTCTCATTTCCAAAGCGACCAGAAGAGCCATCTCGCCCAAACGAGAAGACTTACTATGGTCGTGACTACACCACCCGCCTTGATTTGCTCAAGAAGAACCTCAAGGTTCTAAAGATGACTAATCAGGAAGAGGTAAATGCTTCCACTTACAACTCTGTAATGGAACTGCTGTAAAGCATTGACCTGAGCAAGTCATAAAACTGCTCTCCCCACGGGGATCGAACTTGACAGATGTCAGACCCACCTGCTAGAATTGATACAAATAGAAAGGAACCCCAAATGGGAACACGAGGAATTACTAAGGTAATCAATAACGGAGAAACTGTTGTCGCACAGTATGGACAATGGGACCACTACCCTAGCGGACAAGGTATCACCGCTCTGCAGTTCGTTAGCAATCCTGATAATGTTGCAAAACTTAAGGCAGGCCTAGCAAATGTGTATGACATTTCCGAAGAGGACCACAAGGCATTAATCCGTAAATACACAGACAATGAAAATGGATGGTTTAGCGGTGACCAAGCAACGGCCTATTCAAATGACAATCCATCTCTAACTAGAGATACAGGTGCAGGCATTCTTGAGGTTATTGCTAACTCTACTGGACCTGTTCCAATTATTCGTGATTTGGAATTTGAAAATGATGAACTGTTTTGCGAAGGCTCTTACACAGTTAATCTAGATAATAATACATTCATTAGCAAGTATGGTGAGGCGACTGTAGTTTGTAATCTAAGTGCCCTGCCAACTATCGAACAGTATCTCGATTCATTCGAAACTGTGAATGCATAAATGTCGGACGGTAACGTTATAATGAAAGAAACGAAAGGAATCACAATGGATATCAAGTACCCTGAAATTGAAGTACAATTGACAGGCAATGACGGTAACGCATTCTCTATCATGGGCGCAGTGTCAAAGGCTCTACGTAAAGGTGGCGCTACCAAAGAAGAAATCGAACTGTACATGACTGAGTCTATGTCAGGAGACTACAACAACTTACTACGTGTTGCGATGAGGTGGGTAAATGTCAACTAATTTAAATATTGCAGGCTTTGAAAAGATTCTGGATATTCTGGAATCTAAAATTAAAGAAGCGGACCGCATGATGAAAGCAGCAGAGGCCGACGGCAACAGTGACTATGACTATCACCAAGGACGTCTCGATGCATATCAACATGTACTAGCAAACATCCAAAAACTACCATAGAATTCTGGTAGGGGTACCAGAACTGGCCAGGTTCTTATCCTTTCTTTCTTTCCTGGCCACGCTCCTGAGCACGAGCGATACAAACTGCTCATTTTTCTTACTTGACAAACTGCAGAAAACGTGCCCGACCCCATTTTTGATCATTTGTCAAGTCTTTAAGATGTGAGTTACGACACCCCAGAAATTTTCCCCAGATCGTAACAATTTGGACATGTTTATTTGTTTTGGGCTTGACAATGTCAGACCCCTAATGTAGAATTATCTTATCAACAAAACGAAAGGAAAAACACATGGCACACATGTTAGAACAATCAGCAACTGGCGAGACTGCTTTCGCATCTCTTCGTGAGCCTGCTTGGCATGGCCTTGGAACTGTATTCAATGAAGAAGTTTCAACTCACGAAATGCTAAAGTTGGCACACCTTGACAACTGGAATGTTCGCTTGGAAGATGTAACTGTTCCAGACACATTCAAGAGTGACAAGAATTATTTCTTTGTTACACGCACTAACCCATTCGACAATTCTCAGAATGACATTCTTGGTGTTGTTGGTGAGCGCTACGTTCCACTACAGAATGAAGAACTATTTACTTTTGGTGACAACATTCTAGACGGTGGCGGACGTTGGGAAACTGCTGGCTCTATCAAGGGCGGACGTGTTGTCTTTGGTTCAATCGCTCTTGAGCGTGAGACTGTTCTTGACCCTAATGGCGTGTCAGATAAGGTAAATACTTATCTACTTATCAACACATCACACGACGGTTCAATTGCTATTCAAGCAAGCATTACCCCTGTGCGTGTTGTATGCCAAAACACTCTAAACCTTGCTCTTGGTAAGGGTAATCGTGGCGTAAAGCAAACTTTCAAGATTCGCCACACTCAAACCGCTAACGGCAAGGTAACTGCTGCTCGTGAGGCTCTTGGCTTGGCTAACAAATACATGGACGAATTCGACAAGTTGGCACAAGCCATGATTCAGCAAGAAGTAAGCGCTAAGCAATTCAACGACATCATTCTTGCTGCTTACCCTAAGCCAGAAAAAGATGCTAAGGGTTCAATCAAGAAGTGGGAAAACAAGATTGACATCATCAACTCAATCTACACTGGCCCTACAAACAACATGATTGCTGGCAACGCTTGGGGCGCTTTCAATGCTCTAACTGAGCGCCTAGACTGGTATCGTTCAGGACGTGGCGGGGATAACGAATCTATCCTTGCTTCTGCTTCTGGCTTTGACCCTGCTATCAACGCCGAAAAGAATCGCCTGCTAAAGGTTGTTCAAGGCGTGTTAGCCTAATTCAAAACATGCTGGGCACCATGTAAAACTGCCCTCCCTCTTGGGATCAAAAAATATTTTTTATTTACAGCGTGTCGATTTGACAAGCGATCAAAAATGGCCCGACCCCAAATTAGATAAAGATTGATTAATTAGTCATTACGAAGCGATTACGAAATTGCCAGATTTTTCCCAGATTCTTGACTTTGTCGGTGGTATCCCCTATACTTATATCAGAAAGGTAGGAACCCACATGAAAACTTGGCAGGTAGATTACAACGCAACCTATTGGGTAAAAGCAGAGACAGAAGAAGAAGCCATTGAATTGGCTATAGAACAGCATGAGGATTTGCCAGATGGTGATTGGAATGCTATGATTGACCCTTATGATAGCAGCAACTTCAATACTCTAGGAGAAAAGTAATGTCTGGAACTGCTACTGTTACTATTGTATTAGAGTATGACTTAGATAATATGATGGAGACTTTGTCTATAGATACCCCGCTCTCAGACGAGGAGATCTACGACATGGTGGAAGACTACACCTATGAGGACTTGACAGACCTTATGCGTGGTGATAGACTTAAGTATTGGTCAGAAGTAACCATTGAAAGAAAGGAACCCAAATGAATACCTATAATGTCCGTGTGCAGGTGTATTATGACTTTGAGGTAGAAGCAGAAAGCCAGGAAGAAGCAGAAAAAGAAGGTTGGAACTACGAAGAGTATTCCTACACTGGCGAAGTCTGGAACATTGATGTAGAATTGCTTGAAGAAGGGGAGGAAGAATAATGGCTATTTATATTGCTAATAGTAATGGTGACTGGTGGGAGCACATCCCTAATGAGGATGCTATCTGGGTATTGGACACAGAGAACCTAAATGACGAACAACTTGCTGAGGTTGAAGATGCATTCAACGCAGATAAGTTTGCTGATACTATTTATGAACTAGGTAACAGGGTTATCGTAGAAGTAGAGTAGTTGACAACCCAATCCTAATGCTGTAAAATTGTAGTAACCCTAAAGAAAGAGGATATCATGCACGTATTGCAGAATATTGCTGTGAAAGCAGATAGTAAGGATGAGGCATTCTCCACAGTCAAAAGTTATCTTGAGACTAATATGGGAGAGCATGGCTATGACAACTGGTATGACTGGTTTGTAACAGGCGGTGGACGTTGGAATCCAAATCCTGATAGCCAGTATAATGACAATGACCAATCTCTAACTATCTCATATGACGAAGACCCTCAGAAGTTCTTAGAGACTGTTGAGACTTCTATTACTTATCGTGTTGAGGAGTTCAATAGATACCGCCAGTATTTCAACGATAAGCATATTGATTTAGATTCTTATTTTAGTTCCTATGACGGTCACATGAAGTTTGATTTCTCTTTATATGAGTTATCAAAGATGATTGACATGATTCAAGGTAAATGGGACTATAACACATACATCTTTGATTCAACGCATGATTCTACCAATGTCAAGTACATGCTGGAAGATATTGACAAAGGTAACAAGAACTGGTATATTATTCCTGTAGATTTCCATTTCTAAGAAGGTAGGACTTCATGAGTACATTCTATACATATAACAGTTGGGTTGAGACATTCAAGCCAATCGAAAATAAGATTAGTAAGTATAACAATGGCCACGACCTTATGCTTACCTTCGAAACATACGACGAAGAGTATGAGTTTGTCAAGTCACAGGACCCTAACAAGATTTGGACTGAGGTAGATGGCGACGAGGGTACTTATATCGTTGCTGGTCACCACTGGGTAAATCGTATCCACTACTACATCACTGAGAATCCTTGGACTGATGAATGGACAGAGGTTCCTACTTGGTGCTACCGTATCTGTGATTGTTCAGATAATGAAGAGAATGGATATGAGTATGATGAGAACTGCCCTGAGTGCGACGAGGGTAACATTGACATTCCTATTGACACAGTAGAGGACCTTAAGGTAATATATGGAGATGATGCAAATGTTATCTCTTAAACCCTATACTGTAGATGAACTGGTAACCGCTATCTATGAAGACAACTTTGGACACTTTGAATTCATAGAGAACATGAATGGTGGAGACTGCGACTGTGCTCTTCACCTCACAATGAATACAATTGGACAAACGATGGGATGGTCAAATGATAGCGCTACGGAATAAGAATGCTGGTAAGACTCTGATCGACTATGATTTGAACATCTTTATACCTGAAGAGTTGGACGAGGACCAAGAGTCATTCTATGACCCAACTAACTGGAAGATACATGTCTACGTGTATAGGAACGGAGGGCACCAAGAGTTTGCTAGCCCAATAGACCTTAATGTACACGAGATACGTAGTCTAGGTTTAAACAAGGACCACTACTTCAAAGACGAGGTTGACACATGGTACGGCCTAGATGGTTTCCGCAAGGACTACTGGAACAAGATGTCAGACAGGCTAAAGATGTACTTTGACAGCCTACCCAAGTACGAAGAAGACTTACAACTAAATAACAACTGAATAATAACTGAATAACCTATTAATAATTACTAAGGAGAAACACATGGCAAAGAAGACTACACCAAAGCGTACCACTAAGGCGCTTACTAAGAAGCAGGCACAGGCACGTAAGAAGACTCCAGTCATTCCTTACCTTGAGTCCTGGGATACCCGTTATGGTAAGTCAGAGCGGATCGTTCTTCGACAGGGAGGCAAGTTCGTAGATAACACCTCATTGTCGTCATTGAAGCGTGGAGCAAGGGTTACTTCACGCTAAATAAACAGAGATGGGGCGCAGGGTCTTTATCCTACTTTCTACCTTGCGCCCCTCTCACTTTTCTGATAGAATGGGGGTATGGGATTTATGAGACGACATAGAGTTACAGAAGAAGAGCGTGTAGCCAAGAAGATTAGCGACCTGCTATCAGACCTACGCCTAGACATTGACAAGGCTGGTATGTATTTCGCACAAATCGTTCCAACAGTTACATACAACCGCTTGATTATTTTTGCGGAAGCAGCAGAAGCAGAGAAGGAAGGCACAGATGTCCTCTAACGAAACACAATACTTTACCAAGTGTCAGATACTTGCTGACCTATGGCTCAACTACAGAGATGACGAAGAGTTCCTAGACTTCATCGAATACAACGATTTGGGATTGCCTCTATCGTTTGCTATTGCGAACGGTATTGTAAATGATACCCCTCTATCTAATAGTATGATAACAGAGACATGGGATTTGTTCCTAGCAGGTCTAGAGATAAAGGATACAGGGTTTGAAAGCCTAGATGAGATTCTGGGGCTACAGCAATAAGATAAACACACATTGCCTGATTTGACAATTGGGCTTTGCTGTGCTCGGTGCCAAATCATTGTACCAAATACTATTACGAAAGTCAAATATTTTTCCCAGATTGTAGCCAAATTGGGATATCCCGATACTCAAATAGTGATCAAAATAGTATTACGAAGGACATAAAAAAATCCCAGATTGTACAACATATCTGCCATAGTGTCAAGTTCCAAATTGGGGATATGACATATTTGGCAGGGTATCCCCAAATACAGTGATATCATATATGTATGAGTCCTAGACACTTTTATAGATCACAATTTCCTAAAGCAGCAGCAAATGATGATGCAGCATTACATAATGC
>JACCEA012325281.1_pt1 | contig 15705 bp, 19 predicted proteins | sample 7449851 | NCBI WGS metagenome assembly JACCEA01 (sample SAMN15323453, study PRJNA562643) | freshwater metagenome | isolation source: river surface water | place: USA:Blue River Watershed | collected 2017-08-18 | reverse complement strand
ATATATGGGTATATCAAGGAATGATATGCCTTTTGTATAATTTAAAATTCAAGGAATGAACATGGAAAACCCAACTATTACTGGTAAAGGATTAATCACAGCTAAAGTTATTGCGAAGTCTATTCCACTTCATAACACAAGCAATTCTAAACCGATCATCACATTAGAAATTGAATATCATCGTTTTATTCATGGTGAGTTCATGACCCACCGAGAATTTTCACGTAACTCAGCTTCTAGTCGTGCTATTCCAGTTCTAACAAATTTACAGCATGTAAAAGATCATTCAGCCGTTCCTATCTTTTGGGGTAAAAAACAGCGTGGTATGCAAGCGTATGAAGCAAATACAAAACCAGTTGTTTTCCGTGATATTGAATATTCTGCTGAACAAGTTTGGGAAAACGCTATTGATTATATGATTGAAGTTGCAACTTCATTAGATGCAAGCGATTATCATAAACAGGTCACTAACCGTTTAACTGAATTTGGTCAGATTATTAAAGTTGTTGTTACATCGACTAACTTTGATAACTTCTTTAATTTACGTTTACATCATACTGCACAGCCTGAAATTCAAGAACTTGCACGTGTTATGTTTGAAGCTGTCCATTCAGCACACACAACACAATTGGCAGAAGATTCATGGCATACACCGTATTATGCTGATGGTGCTTGGATTCCAAGTGGTTCAAACGATGATGGTGTTGCAATTGATGTTCACGGTGTAACACGTGATACAGCATTAAAGATTTCTGCTTCATGTTGTGCACAAGTATCATATCGTAAATTAGATCAAACATTAGAAAAAGCTGATATTATTTTCCAAAATCTTGTATTCAGTGACCCGATTCATGCGAGTGCACTAGAACATTGTGCTACACCAATTGTCAGTAATGAATTCTTTAATGTTAAATTTAACCCTGAAACATGGGAAAAGGGTATTACACATGTTCGTCGTGATGGTACACTATGTAGCGGTAACTTTGCAGGTTACATCCAGTATCGTCAATTGTTCGATAACCACACATGTTATGAATATCAACCTGCTTAAAAATTAGGGAATTAATTTTCCCTTTTATTAAAATTGTATTGACATTATTATGGGTTTATTTTAATATACTTATGTATTATGTTGATACGGATTGATTTAAGGATATATTATGTTTTCTAAAAATGTTGTTCTTCTTAAAGAATTAGATGATTCAATTGAAGTTTTCATTGAAATGTTTCCTATTACTTCATATCCTGAATATTGTCTGAAACAGGTTATTGAAAATTTAGAAGATATTCTATCAATTAAAGACCCAATGATGATTGTATTATTTGATTGTACTGTACAATCAGTTATTAACAATGTTGCATTACAATTAAATGAGTATTTCGCAAGTGCTGAATATCTAGTTATTGTGAACGGTGATGATGTTGTTGCTGTTGATATTAATGATATACTTAGTCTTACAGAAGTTTTGTTGTTAGATAAATCACCAAATGAATCATTGATTGAAACAGTCAGAAAAAATTGTAAAATGATTGTTGATTTGGATAAATTATGAAATTAGAAACTGGTAAAATGGTTGTTGTGTGGGGATTTCCTAATCAGTTAGTCCCTATCATTGGAATGATTACATGTATTAAGACTGAAAATTTAAATGCCAAACGTGAAGTTAAAATTGTAACTGTTTACGATTCAATAAAACATCATGATATTAATGTTCATGATGATTTGGATTGTAATCTTTATAATTACGATTTTGTATCTTTATGGTCACTTGGGGGATTCTTTATTAGATTAATGGTAACATTTCTAATAATTGTACTTTTATTGTTGAGTGCTTTAACATGAAAAAAGTTGAAATTACTGTTTTAATTACAACACAGCATTCCAGTCGCACGACATCATTTAAACTAAATTTGGATGAAAATGATCAATTTGATTTAGATGATATTACATACATTTATGATATGTTAGTTTTATCTAAAGAAAATAGAATTCCAGTAGAAGTTTTATATGACATTTTGGTTAATCATGGTTGTCATACATATCTTATTAAGGAATGTGGTAAACCAATGCAATATACATTTGTACTTAATAAAGTGAAATTTTATGAAGATTGAAAACTTTAAATTATATGAACGTGAAACTGGATTGATTTATTTTGGTACTGCTAAAATCGAATATAATACGATTGCTATGCGATATACTAAAACCATGAATCACTTAGATGTTAAACATTCAGAAACATATGTTGCTGATCGCTTATTCAAAAGTGGTGATTATATAATCTGTGAATCTACAAGCAGAAAGGAATTATGTAATAACAATGGTGAAGTATTTCAGGTTAATGTCAATATGTACCCATTGATTTCAGATATTGAAATTATTGATCATGGTACAGAAACAATTAATAGTGGTAAATTATATATTGATTCTAAATGCAATCTTTATTTCATGTTTAATGAAAACAACCAAAGTTGGGATACACCATTCTTTGAAACTAATTTAAAGAATTACCAACTGGCTAAAGATTCACCATATATTGAAACATGCAATTTAAATTTAGTGTATGTTGAATTGAATCGTGAACCATATATGTTTTATCTATTGGGTCGAAAGATTAAAATGTCTGATGTATTGATTAAAAAATTGATGGATGAATATATAGATTCAGAATATTTTGACTATCCAATGAGCAAATCAATCCGTAGCGTTATTGAACGGTATATCTAATATAAGCCCTATCAAGGGGCAAATATGGATAACTATATCATTTATGAAGTTCAATATAAAGGTCGAACTGTTTACTTAGGAAGCGGTTCACCTGAAAGATACAAACATTCGGTTAGTGGAAAAAGTCATGTTGTTGAATTAAACAGATTGTTTTTTACTGACCCTGAAAATTTAAAGGTTACTGTCATTCGTGATGGGCTAACCAAAGAAGAAAGTTTGGAGTATGAAAAGGAATATATTCAAGCTATCGAACCAATTTACAATACAGTACACACTAGAAGAAACAAAAAAACAGGTCGTAAAAACTCAACTTTAAGGATTAAGTAATGAGAAAAATTGATAATATATTAGATCAAGCAATCGAAGCGTTTCATTACCAAGTGGATGCTGAAATTAAATCAATTGGTTCGGTATCAATGTATAATAGAATTTTTTACTTTAAATGTGGTAATTACAATTCTACAAAATATATTTCTAAACATGCAACGGATAATGATATTATCATTACTCATTTAGACATTTACCAAATGTACCGATCATACGAAAACAAAGCTGTTAAAATTTCTATCAATGAAAATATTATGAAAGAGTTTTTCAATCATCTTGATAAGAAAAAGCGTGTTGTTATTTGGATTGATAATGCATCTGAATATGTTGAACATGGTTTTAATGAGAATAGATTCTTTAAGGATAAATTAGAATACCTGAAAAGATTTGAATATATTTGTATGGCTTTAAAAAGTGCATTGAAAGATGTAGACTATCGAGTTATCAGACTTCAATGATGGGAAAGGATTTCCCTTTACAAACAGTTATAATTGTGTTATAATAATTGACTAATTATCACAAGGAGAATTATATGAGTGATAATGCAGATTTCATTTTGAAAAATGTAGAATACGATAAGGATGTCGTTACTGGTGATGATTGTTCTGATAAAGCAACATACACATTTCAAGCCCCTGAATTTGATTTCACTTTCATCTTACATGGTTTAGTCTTTACAGAATATGATGACCCTGATGAAAACAATATGGTTAAAGTACGGTTTGATTATGATTCTGTCCAGTGTATTGATGATACAGGACAAAATCGGTCAATTGATGTATTATTAGTGAACCATATTATCGAATTATTTTGCCAATCATTGCTATGGAAAGCGATTGAAACGGCTTCACAGGGAACGTTAAATCAAGATGGTAACGAATGAACACCTAGTCTTTGCGTCACTTATCCGCAACCAAGACTTTTTTTCTAAGGTTTTGCCTTATATCTCAGTTGATTATTTTGAAAGTCCAGTTCATAAGTTCTTGTTCAAAGCTATCAAATTTTACGCTGACAAATATGATAAGCAACCAAATACGTTTGTATTAAGTAATGTATTAACTTCACCTAATAGTAAATTATCAGATAATGAACGTGTAGAGGGTGCAGAATTTTTACAAGATATTGCTAACTTTGATTTACCTGATAATACTGATTATCTAATTGAAGAAGCTCAAAACTATTGTAAAGAACGTGCATTATATAATGCAATGGTCAAAGCAATTGATGTTATTGAGGGTACAGATACAACTATCACGAAAGAATCAGTCCATGAATTAATCCGTGATGCTGTTAGTATTAACTTTGATGAAACTATTGGTCAAGACTATGAAGATGATGCAGAATCACGATATGAACGTTATCTATTAAAAGAAGAAAAATTACCTTTCGAGTATTCTATCTTAAATGATATTACCCAAAATGGTGTATCACGTAAGACATTGAATATTATCGCTGCTGGGGTAAACGTTGGTAAATCAATGACATTGGTTTACTTAGCATCTATGTATAAAAAGATGGGCTTTAATGTACTTTATATTTCTAACGAAATGTCAGAAGATGAAGTTATGAAGCGTGTCGATGGTAACTTATTAGACATTGAAACTCAATTCATTGATCGACTTGGTAAATCGAAATATGTTTCTAAAATTTCGGAACTCAAGTCAAAAGGTCAAGGTCGTTTAAAAGTAAAAGAATATGCAACTGGTACATGTTCATCTAACCGTATTCGTTCTTTGTTGAAAGATTATCGTTTAAAAGAAAATTTTGTTCCTGATGTTATTATTGTCGATTACTTGACTATTTGTATTTCAAGCCGTGTATCTTATAACGGTAATATGGGTGACTATTATACAAAAGTTGCAGAGGAATTACGTGCAGTAGCTCAAGATTTCAACTGTGCTATGTGGTCTGCATCACAAATGCAAACACAAGCTATGGATAGTACCGACCCTGAACTTAAAGAGTTAGGGATGTCACAAGGTATTGCAAAAACTGCTGACCTTGTGTGGGCTGTAGCACGTACAGAAGAACTTGACCGTATTGGACAAATCTTGTTTAAGCAATTAAAAACACGTTATCACCATGAGAAAATTAGACGTTGGACAATGGGTATTACGATTGCTAAACAACAATTTTATGAGGTTGAACAGGTGGATACAAATCAAGGTGATATGCAACAATTACCACCATCCACTGGTATTAACCGTTTTGGTAATAATGAACTAGGTTCAAGGAATGGACATAGTGATAATAATGAAGTCGTGACAAGGAAAAAAGCAATTAATTTCGACTAATAAAAAGGATTTTATTATGTGCAATCATGTTAATAATGTGATTGCATACTTAAACGAGTATGCAGAAAATAATGATCATATCATAGTTGAAGAACCACGAATTAAGTCAATGGATTTGACTATTAAAGTGAAAACTGGTCGTGTTACAATTATGAATGATCTAATGAAAAAACTGACTAACTTAAATTATAATGTAAGCCATACAATTAAAGGTTCGTCAATCGGACGTTTAATTATTCATCTTGACCATTATAATATTAATTTATATGTGAAGCCTAAATCCTTTAATAAAGGGATTAAGAATGAACATGATTTCTTTGATATTGTGAGTGGTTTTAAAGGTGATATTGTATTCAATTCAGGTGATAATAAAGTTGAATATAAGAATATTGAAGATATTGAATTTGCACCACCACCAAATAAAAATCGTATTACACACCGTAAGGCTGATGTATATTTGATTGATAAAAATGGTGATAAGTTTCCTATCAGTCTAAAATCTGATGGGAATACACAATGGGAATCTGCTGATGGTACTCTTAGACCTATGGTTAAAGATGCTATCCGTGAAATTATGGATGCACATGATCTTGATACTTTTGAATCATCAAAACTTAAATGTGATATTACATTACCGATTGATGAAAATTTAGTCATAAATAATAAGGTAATTTCACCAAAATATTTTGTATTCGGTGAAGATATTGAAGATAAAGGGTGTATTGCTATCCAGTCATATGCTAAACCAAATTCATATCATGTAGATGGTAATAAGATGGTTTTTCATAGTACACATGTATTTGATAAGTGGGAACAGATTGAACAAAGTAAATCACATAAACCATATATCATTGTGAGAAAGGATAGAACACGTAACGTTAATGATGAATTAATGTCGGGTTTACGGTCATTAGTTACACCACATTATCGGGTTAAACGTGCTAAAACACCTGCACAATTATGTAAAACTAAATTAGAGGAATTCTATCATGACTGATCAATTGAATGAACAGCAAAATATCTTAAAAGTGTTTGGTGAAGCCTTTCAATCTTTTTTCGATAATTCAGGTAAAAAAGTAAATGAAGATGATGGGGGTGGGGGTGAATCCCCTGCTTCTTTTAATGGTGTTAGTGGTGTTGATACTATCGAAAAACCATTCACTGATGTTCAACGTCGAAAGATCAATGAAAGTGGTGTTGAATTGCAGAAGCGTATTAATTTACCGCAAATTGCTAACCATGAAGATTTTATCCAAGATTTAACCATTAGTGGTGTTGATCATTACAATGCAAATCTTGACCCTAATACGTTAGAACCAACACAATCAGAATTTAATGATGAAAAAGTCAATGCACTGGTTGCAAGTGGTGGTTATAAAACTTTCCCTATTCTTATCTCTAATGATAGTTATATTGTGGATGGTCATCACCGTTGGAAAGCATCCCAAGTTGTAGGTGATAACATTGATGTATTACGGATTGATAAAACATATAATGATCTTGCATCGTTTTTAGATGGTAAATCTTATATTGTAAATAAAGGTATTAACGAACAGAAACAAGGAATGTAATAATGAGTTTACCTAAAATTCGACATAACGTATTCACTCTACCAATCAAAGAACTTAAAAAAACTATTAAATATCGTCAGTTTGTTGTAGCTGAACAGAAAAAGATTTTTGAAGTTCGTGACTTAGGTATGGGTGAAACTAATGATGTTGTATATGACATTGTTGATTCATGTACATTTAATGAATTAGATATGGATTCATTACCTGCTTATTTGGTTGATTATCTATTCTTACAAGTTTTCATTAAATCAGTTGAAAATAAAACCAATTCATTATATGAATGTCATAACTTAGTTATGAAAAAGGTTAAAAAGGATGAACCAAAGAATGATGATTTTGAATCAATGTTTGCTAATATCTCAGGTAATACGGATGAACTACCTGATGAAATTAAACAGCAATTTGCTGATCTTAATCAAGAACAAGCTCAAGATGATGAACCAAGTGAAAAAACAGATTTAGTTGAAGATGAAATTTTAACTGAATGTGGGTCTAAAATTAATGTAATCATTCCATTAGAAAAAGCTAAAATTGTATACCCTGATAACTTTGAAGAATCTAAAGTTGTTGAAGTTGATTCTGATACAAAAATTCATTTGAAAATTCCAAGTGGTAAAATTATTGGTAAAGTTGCTGAAATGGAAGCAGAAGAAGCCGATCTTGAATTATTATTCACATCTATTGACTATGTAGAAAATAAAGAGAGTGGTAAAACTTATCCTGAAAAAGATTTTAGTCGTGAAGAACTTAAAGCATGGGTTGAAAATATCCCAACTGATGCATCATTAAAGTTAGCTGAATTCTTTAAGAATGCACCACATTTAGGATTGGAATTGGATATTACTTGTCCATCTTGTGGATTCACACAGCATATCCATTTGAAAGGTATCCAAAGTTTTTTCATGTAATCATACCATCGGGTTCATATATGAAAATGATTGATGGTATGAAAGATATGATTAGATTTCACCATTATAGTATGGATGATATTCTATGGATGATACCGTATGAATATCAATTACATCGTATGATGATTGCTAGTGATATTCAAGAAGCACAAGAAGCAAAAAATAAACAGAACCAATTTAACGGAATGTTCTAATGCCAAAGATTAACACCAAATCAGTTGTTAAAGGTGCATTGGGTACAGCTAAGTTTATATCAAAACATGCAGGTGGGAATAAAATTCCCATTTTGCAAGGTGGACTAGATAAAACTGAAAAGCTGTTAAACTCAAAAGGTACACCACCAGTTGATAAAAACAAAGCACTTCAAGAAGAAAAGAATCTTGATAAATTAAATTCCAGTATGACCAAAGTTAATGAAAAATTGCAGAAATCGGGTCAAGACTTAATGGATATGAAAATCGCTTATGATTATGCCATTACTGAACTTGTTAGCTATTATGCACGTATTACATTAGAAGCACGTCATGCAGGTATTGATGCACAAGATTTATTTACATCTGCTATTGCTTATGGTGCATCATCTTATATTAAGAAAGAATTTGCTCATTTAGAAAGTTCTAAAAAGAAGTATTTTTTAATTAATACTAGAATGAATAATGCACAAAAAACAAATCAAGAGATTCAGAAAAAAGTAAATATCATAAAGGGTATTGAAATGGAATTGATGAAATTTGAAAAACAGATTGATGATTTCAGGAAAGAGAAATCAACGATTGATAAACGAATTTCGGATTTGACAGAAATCTAGGAGAACAAAAATGGAAAGTGGTAAACCAATTACTAAATTAACACCACTGACCAATAGTTCAAATAAATCTAACAATGCCCCTAGCAACTCAGTTGTTAAGGGGCTTTTTGATGGGTTTAAGAAAGCTACAGGTCAACAAACAAAAAACAGTGCACATGATTCAGCTTTGGGGAAACAACTTGACCCAATGACTGTTGAAAACAATAGATTGATTCGACGTATTTCTAATAATACAGATACTATTGTTGAACTATTGCGTAAACAAGTTGATGGTAAAAAAGATGGTGGTCTTGATCTATCTAAACTTTTAGGTTTGGGTGGTTTGGCAGGTCTTGCAGGTTTAGCATCATTAGGTGCTATTGCCCCTGAATTAGCTAAAGCAACATCTTTATTATTGAAAGTTGGTAGTGTACTTGAGGGCTTAACTAAAGGTGCTAAAACTGCAATTGATCTTGCAAAAGTTGCTAAAGAAACTGCATCGGTTGCTAAAGGTGGTCAAGGTGCATTAAAAACAGCACAAACAGCAAAAGCAATTTATGAAGCAACAAAAAATGCTAAACCTGCACAAACACCCGAAGAAAAAGCCAAAGCGCAACAAAAAGCAAATGGTAAATGGGGTAATGCGCTAGGTGTAGGTATGATCGGAAGTCGTGCATATAGCGGTGATTATACTGGTGCAGGTATGGAAACGGCATCGACTGTATTAGGTAATGTTGGTGGTAAATATGCTGTCCCTGCTAAAGCTGTTAAAGCAATGCTAGATGTCGGGATTGTTGGACGTGATGTGTATCGTTGGAAAAGTGGTACAAGTGTAGAAGATGAAAAAAATTCAGGTGTAAAGGATTGGGTTAAAGGTTTATTCGGTGATAAAAAAGAAGAACCTAAAACAGAAGAAAAGAAAGATGATACAATCCAAAATACCAACTCTAATAATAGTGGTGGTGAATTTTCTAATAATGTTAATTCAACGATTACATCAAATAGTAACAATGTAACTAACAATTATTATGGTGGTGCAGGTGGTGCAGGTGGTGCAGGTGGTGCAGGTGATCAAGGTGGGGGAGCAGGTCAACAAATACCACAAACACAACCAAAAACACAATCTAATGGTATTGGTGCAGGTGGTATCGGTGTGCTTGGTGCAGGTGCTTTAGGTGCTTTAGCATTGGCTAGATATAAAGGTGTATCTTTAGGTGGTATTGCTAAAGGTGCTAAAAATCTAGTTTCCCCGACTATTGCAAAACCAGTAGCTTCAACACCAAAATTTTCACCAGTTACATCTACTGCACCGAAATTAGCTTCACCAAAAGCATTGACACAAGGTGTACAAGGTGCAAGTAAAGCAGGTGCTAAAGGTACAGGAATGGCTTTGGCTAAAGGTGGGGCAAAAATGGCAGGTAAAGCCATTCCATTTTTAGGTCTTGGTCTTGGTGCTATGGGTGCTTATGATCGTGCTAAAAAAGGTGACTGGACTGGTGCAGGTCTTGAAATGGCATCGGGTGTTGCATCTTTTGTTCCAGTCGTTGGTACAGGTGTTGCATTAGGTATTCAAGGTGGTTTGATTGCGAGAGATATTTCAAACGCAAATGGTGGTAATGAAACTTCTACTGGTACAGGTTTAGCAACTGGTGCAATGGTTGGTGGTACAGCTTTAGCATTGGCATCACGTGGTAGAATCAAAGCAGGTGCTTTAGGTGGTACAGGTGCTACAACTGCACGTACAGCAACCGAAGCTACAGGTGTAGTAGCAGATTCAGCAAAAATTGTTAGCACAAACGTTGCACGTCAATCCAACACAGCAACAAATGTAATGACAAATCAAGCTAAGAATCTAAAAGGTTATATGTCTAAATCATATAATTCTATGACAAAAGCATCGGGTGAATTTTTCAACAATTTAGCTAAAAATCCGCAATTCATTAGAAATGCAGGTTTAATAATGGCAGGTGTTGGGGGTGTTGCTTTAGCAGGTTTAAAACTTGGTGGGGTTGGACAAAGTACAGGTGCACAACTTGGTACAGAAATTGGTTCACAAGGTAAAGTAACTCGATTAAAACAATCGCATACATATGATAATTTAATGAAAGATATATATTCTAAAAATGGATATGATCAACGTATGCAGGCTGTTTTAAAATCACAAGTTGGTGCTGAATCGGGCTTTGATATTAATGCAAAATCCCATGTTGGTGCATTCGGTTTAACTCAGTTTATGCCAAAGACTGCACAGGCATATGGTGTTAAACAAGGTGATGCAAAATCACAACTTGAGGGTCAAGCCAAATACATGAAGTATTTGTTGAAAAAATATAATGGTAAAACTGAATATGCTTTAATGGGATATAATTGGGGTGAGGGTAATGTTGATAAATGGTTAAAGAGTGGTAAAACTAAACCTATTCCAAAAGAAACACGTGACTATGTTGCTAAGGTAATGGGTAACGTTCACCAATATAATCCTGATTTTGGTGTAAGTGGTGATGGTAAAACTATTACTGGTGGTGTAGGTGGTGCACAATCACGTGGTGCAGGTACATCGGCAGGTACTCAAGCAGGTTCATCGGCAGGTACTCAAGCAGGTGGTATTACTGGTTCAGGTAATAAATCATTGGCTAATGCTGAATATGACTTGGATAAAATTTGTGCATTTGCTGTTTCTAATGCTAAATTTAAATCACGTCAAGCACGTGCAGGTGATAAAAAGACTGATTATCGTTGTGCTGAATATGTACGAATTGCATTACAAAAAGGTGATTTGAAGAAACAAATTAAAGGTGGTCTAGGTAATGCATCGGCTTGGGGTACAGCTTTAACTAAAGTTGGTTGGGTTCGTGCATCGGGTGGTTTGAAAAAAGGTGATATTGCTTGGTTTCCAACTGGAATGAGTGGAAATGGACACGTATGTATTTGGACTGGTTCAGTTTGGGTATCCGATTGGATTCAAGGTACAAGCCCACAACCAAATATGTCTAAACCTTTATCATATCATATATATCGTGCTAAAAACGGTGTATCTAATGGTTCGGCTGTTGGTGCAGAGGGTTCAGGAAGTGAATCTGATGGTGTTGCAGGTGGTTCAGAGGGTTCAGAGGGTACAGGTGAAGAACTTTCCCCTGATGGTGCATTCAGTAAATTAATGACTGGTTTACTTAATTCTGATACTGTTTCTGCTATTGTTGATTATGGTAAACATGGTGAAATTAATAAAGGTGCTGATCGTCAAAAAATATCATCTGTTATTAGTGCATCTAATGAGGGACAAGGTGATTTGAAATCACGTGGTACTAATTTAAATGGTGAAGCGATTGACCCAAATAAATTTATGACTACTAAAGCCTATCGTTTACAACCTAATCAATCTGATTATCAATCTGTTATTGATAAAATGGCAACATTTGATGTAAGACGTTTAAACCCTGATGTTGGTGATTATAATTCTGTAAAAGACAAAATGGTTGATCATACAATAAAACGTTATGGTGCAGGTGCAGGTTATAATGATATTATTGATAAGATGACTGATAATAATACTGTGACTGGCTCAGGTGCTAACGGTAAAGGGAAAAAGTCAAAATGGTGGGAGCGTTGGTTTGGTGATGTTAATTGGCAAGATGTTTTACAACATGTAGCAGGTGCAACATTAAAAATCAAAAATGGTCAAGGGACAAATATTGATGATCTTTCAAATAATCCGTTAATTATGGGTGGTGGTTTTGGTGGTGGTCGTACTGCTGAACAAAAAGCGTTTGATGAAATGCCAATTGAGTTTAAATCTGTTTTTAAACCTAGTGGTAATGTTACTAATAACAGTAGTGTTATTGGTTCAAATAATGTGTCTTATGGTGATTCAATCCCTAGTGAGGTTAGTTCACAATTAACCGCTATGAATAATGAAGCCCCGATACGTTGGCAAGATGACCCATTATTAGGACAAGATATTTCAAAATTTCCACCTGATTTACAGGCTAATTTTGAACGTGCTAGGGCAATGCGTGATCTTAATATTCAAGCTACTAATGCTGTGAATAGATCAACAATTTCACCAGTGGCAACCAATACACAAGTTTCGACAACTTCACCAGTTAATTCATCTGAATCTATTGGTGGTGCAGAAGCACAATTACAGGCTTTGGCACGTGGTGATTTAAGCGGAATTCAAACAAAACCTACAATGATGGGTGGTTTGATGGAAGCTGTACAAGGTTATGCAAATGGTGGTATCGGTGGTGCTTTAACAAGTGTTGCTAATTCAAGTGGATTAGGTGGTATTCTTGGTGAAGATATGGTCGGTGGGCTTATTGATATTGCTAGTGGTGATGTTTCTAGTGATCAAATGGGTTCAATGGCTAGTGGTATTGTTGGTGCTTTGGGTCGTGGCTTTAGTTCTGCTGATAAAGTGATTAAAGCCAATCCTAGATCATCTAAGGATGGATGGGGTGGTTTTGTTAATAAATCTGTAGGTGTTTTAGGTCAAACTTTAACAGGTGCAGAAGCAATCATGGATTATAAAAACAATCCTGAACAAGCTATTATGGCAGGTATGTCATTAGGTTCAAGTGCACTTGGTGGTATCAAGGGTATGTTTAAGAAAAAACCTACTGACCCAACTGCACCTACTGTAACAGCTAAACAAAGTGAAGCAGTTAAAGCTATTGAAAATACATCATCTAAACCATCTACTGATGTCATTGCACCAGTAAAACAAGAAACAAAGTTAGGTTCATATTATCGTGCTGATGGTGTTAAAATGATTGAATCGGGTGATTCAAGAAGTTATGTTGACCCAATTACAAATGAAATTATTCCATTGAAAAATGGTGAAGATGCACCTGATTTTACTGGTAAACTTTCACCTGATACACAAAAAGCCGTTGATAGACTGATTAAAGAACAAGGTGGGGCTAAAACTGGTATTGCACCGACTTCTAGTGCATCGACTTCTAGTAAACAGACTTCTATTGCACCGACTTCTATTGCTAAAACAGCAACGGAAAATCTTAAACCTGCATCACCTGAATTATCACTTAAACCTGATACATTTAAAGATGATGTAGCTGATAAGAAAGTCAAGTTATTGAATGAAGCAGATCAAGCGAGTAAGAATAATGTAACTGCAAATGTTACTTTACCACCTACTGCAAATGCTCAAGGTAAACCAGTTCCACAATCTCAAGGTGGTTCATCAAGCGGTTTATCTGCACCTATGGTTGTTCGTAACCCTGATAGTATTATCCGTGAAGTTTCTGTCGGTATGATGAAAGCAAGTATGTAATAAAATTAAAGACCCTTTCGAGGGTCTTTTTTCGTTTAGGGTATTGTATTTGTTTTTTACATATATTATACTTGGTGTATTCTCAAATGAAACGTATATAGGATTATATATAAATGGATAATTTAAGCATTGTAACTAATACACAACTTTACTTACAACTTGGTTCACATTGGAAACATAACAACGGTAATGTATATATTTTAGATAGTATTTCAAATGCTGAATCTGATCGTGAAGAATATCCAACACTAATCAATTATCACGGTACTGATTTTAATCACTGGTCTAAACCAATTGAAGAATTTCTATCTAAAATGACCCCTTGTGATTCAACTGAATTTAAATATGATATTTTAAAAGAATATTTTGAAATTGAAAAATCTGAACGTGGTGAATATATTATTGGTTTGATTGAAGATGGTGATTTTTCTTTCAATTATTCTAAAACAGAATTTGAAGAAATTATCTCATTGGAAGTTGATAAACATGGTTGTGTATGTGTTGTAGATTTCCCATTGATTGGTATTGATCAAGAACAATTTGTTATTAACTTTATTGATGATGAATCACTTGCATCTATTCGGGCTTATGTGTTAGAATATGGTGTACAAAAAGTAAATTATCGAGTATTATAAAATGTATGTATTATTGGTTGTATTAATATCAAATTTCTCAACATCTGAACGTACAAATTTTCATGGTAATGGTCATTATATCCACAAACAAGAAAGTTTTGCCACATTTCAGCTAGAATATGGTAGTAAGGAAAAGTGTTTAAATGCATTAAAGGAAATGCAAAAGCCTAGCAAATTTATGACACCTAGTTACTTAAAATGTTTACCCAAATAAAAAAGGGGCATTAAGCCCCTTTCTTTAAGAAAATATGTTATAACGATGCAATACATCTTTTAAGATTGAATCCATAATATCGTTAGAATCAATATATAAGCCAAACTTAAAGGAATAACAGTTAAGAAATATCAAAACTGATTTAGCATAGGAAAATTCGAGTTCGTCAAGGATATTAAAAAATAATACATTCACATTGTGGATACCAAACGTATTAACAGCAATTAATATATTATTAATAATTACCTTTTCGTTAATTGTTTTCCCCTTGATACATTTTCTTATCACACGACGACAAGAATATATCTTTTCTAAATCTTCATCTATATCAAATTGAGATAGATTTGTGTTTTTATAATGTGAATATAATATTTCTTGTATATCCTTTTTTGTTTGTTTTTTTATCATGATTCATGTATGTTATTATTCAGTAGTCGTTTTAGCTGTTGTCTTTTTGGCTGTAGTAGCTTTTTTAACAACTGGTTTTTCAACAACTGGTTTAGGGTCTGTAATTGGTGTTTCATCTTCAACAACTTCTTTAATTTTAGGTTGTTTAATTTGTTCACCATCGGGTGTATAGAACTTTAAAAGACCTTTTACAGCAACTAATAGTTCACCTGAATCGGGGTGTTCCCATCCACGTTCTGTAGCTACTGCACCAATATTTTGCAACCATTTTTGCTTTTTTAACATTTTAAACTCCAATTATATAGGATGTATGATGGATTATATAGAATTTTTTAACTTACATTTGGCATTATGCCACCGTGTAATATTACCGATTGTAGATATTACATCACAATGATCGCATTTGACCATATTCTTATTTAGATGATCAAAACATCCAGTTTTACCATAATTAGGATTCTTTTCACCCAATTTATTTAACCGATGTTTTTGTCTTGTTTCATCTGAACGTTTACCTATTTTTTTACCTTTTTGTGTATT
>JACCEA012143155.1_pt1 | contig 15715 bp, 10 predicted proteins | sample 7449851 | NCBI WGS metagenome assembly JACCEA01 (sample SAMN15323453, study PRJNA562643) | freshwater metagenome | isolation source: river surface water | place: USA:Blue River Watershed | collected 2017-08-18 | reverse complement strand
TTACAAGCAGCTACACAAGCTCCACAACCAATACAAGCCGCCGCTGAGAATGCTTTATCAGCTTCGTTCTTCGGAACTGGAATTGAGTTTCCATCTTGAGCGTTACCCGTATTTACCGATACGAAACCACCTGATGCAATGATACGGTCGAAAGATGAGCGGTCAACCACTAAGTCTTTGATAACTGGGAAAGCCGTAGCTCTCCAAGGCTCAACCACGATAGTATCACCATCTTTGAAACTACGCATGTGTAATTGGCAAGTTGTTACGCCTTGTAATGGTCCATGCGGACGACCATTGATATACATACTGCACATACCACAGATACCTTCACGGCAGTCGTGGTCGAATGCGATTGGTTCTTTATTTTCAGAAACGAGTTGTTCGTTCAAAACATCGAACATCTCTAAGAAAGACATATCTTCTGAAACGCCTTTCACTTCATAAGTTTCGAGATTGCCAGTAGTTCTACTGTTTTTTTGTCTCCAAACTTTGAGATTTATTGTCATATTACCATGCGACATATTCTTATCGGAGTTTTATAAAGCCCCCCTTTAGGGGCTGGGGGTTATTTATAATTTCTTTGTGCAATCTTGATGTTGTCGTAAACCAATGGTTCTTTGTTCAATTCCCACTGAGATTCGCCTTTGAATTCCCAAGCCGATACAAACATGAAGTTTTCGTCATCACGTTTAGCTTCGCCACCATCTTCTTGGTATTCTTCACGGAAGTGACCTCCGCAAGACTCATTACGAGAAAGTGCATCAACGCACATCAATTCGCCAAGCTCGATAAAATCGGCTACACGGCCAGCCTTGTCAAGCTCAGGGTTAAATCCGTCGGCATCGCCTAAGATTCTAACATCTGACCAGAACTCTCGCTTCAAATCCTGAATCTCAGCAATAGCTTCTTTCAAACCTTTTTCGTTACGAGCCATACCACATTTCTCCCACATAATCTTACCAAGACGCTTGTGGAAAGATTCTGGCGATTGTTTTCCTTTGATGCTCAATAACTTATTGATTCTATCTTTCACATTATTTTCTGCCTCAACAAAAGCAGGGTGGTCAGTTGGAATCGACTTAGTTTTGATTTCGCCAGAAAGGTATGCACCGATTGTATAAGGAATTACGAAATATCCATCAGAAAGACCTTGCATCAAAGCCGAAGCTCCGAGACGGTTGGCACCGTGGTCAGAGAAGTTTGCTTCTCCCAACGCATAAAGTCCTGGAATTGTAGTCATTAAGTTATAATCTACCCATAAGCCACCCATTGTGTAGTGAACCGCTGGATAGATACGCATTGGCACTTCGTAAGGGTCTTCGCCAGTGATTTGTTTGTACATATCAAACAAGTTACCGTATTCTTCCTTCACTACTTCTTTACCCAATGCCACGAGCTGCTCGATAGTTGGGTTTTCAATACCCAATTTCGATGCCTCAGCACGACCGTATTTATTGATAAGATTTGACCTAAAGTCTAAGTAAACCGCTTGTTTGGTTGCACCTACACCATAGCCTGCATCACAACGCTCCTTGGCTGCACGTGAAGCAATATCACGAGGAACGAGGTTACCAAACGCTGGATAACGACGCTCTAAGTAATAATCACGCTCGTCTTCTGGAATATCGTTGGCAGCTCTTGGGTCGTCTTTTTTCTTAGGAACCCAAATACGACCATCATTACGCAATGACTCTGACATCAAGGTAAGCTTCGATTGGTGGTCGCCTGATACTGGGATACACGTTGGGTGAATCTGCGTAAAACATGGGTTTCCAAAATAGGCACCTTGACGGTGAGCTTTCCAGATAGCCGTTACGTTTGAACCCATTGCGTTAGTTGAAAGATAGAAAACGTTTCCGTATCCACCCGTACAAAGCAAGACAGCGTGTCCGAAATGGCGTTCGGTTTCGCCAGTCACTAAATTTCTTGCTATAATACCACGTGCTTTGCCTTCAATCATTACAACTTCAAGCATTTCGTGGCGTGAGTACATCTTTACATTACCGAGACCAACCTGACGCTCCAATGCCGAATAAGCACCCAAAAGTAGTTGTTGGCCAGTTTGACCCGCAGCATAGAATGTACGCTTTACTTGCGTACCACCGAACGAACGGTTTTTCAACATACCGCCGTAATCACGAGCAAATGGTACCCCTTGAGCCACACATTGGTCGATGATATTGGCAGAGTTTTCGGCCAAACGATGTACGTTTGCCTCTCTTGCACGGTAGTCACCGCCTTTGATTGTATCATAAAACAAACGATAAGTTGAATCACCGTCGTTTTGATAGTTTTTAGCGGCATTGATACCCCCTTGTGCGGCAATTGAGTGAGCACGACGAGGAGAATCTTGAAAACAAAATGCTTTTACAGCATAGCCCATTTCGGCCAAAGTAGCAGCGGCTGATGCACCCGCCAAACCTGTTCCAACAACGATAATTTCGAGGTTACGCTTGTTGGCAGGGTTAACTAATGGTACAGTCGAACGATATTTTGTCCATTTTTCTGAAAGTGGTCCTTCAGGTATCTTGGAGATTAATTTATCTGACATTTTATTTCTATCAATTAGTTCTGTTATAATCAATTCCAATTATTATTACTGCAAAAAGAAGTAGATTGGCATTGCGGCAAATCCGAGAGGAATTGCGATAGCAAAAATCCAAGTACCGATAAACTTTACAAGTGGCGTGTATTTCGGGTGATTCCAACCAATCGTTTGGAAGGCACTTTGGAAACCATGATACAAGTGGTATCCAACGGCAATCATTCCTAAGATATAGAAAATAACGAGTAATGGACTTTTAAATGAAATGCCAACCTGCTCGTACAAGTCTTTCAATACGTACGTACGAGTTCCTGCTGCTTCATTAACCATTTCAACCATTTTCACTTCTTGCGTGTAGGTTTCTGGCATTTTCTGAGTTACTACTTCACCTGTTGTTACGTTTTCTGTATATTGTACATACGGAAGTGGCTCATTGTGGAATTTATACCAAAAATCGCTCATGTGAACAACAATGTAAACTAATAAGATTGTACCAAGAATAGCCATGTTGCGGCTTGAGAACGTTGATGAGTTTTTTACAACCGCATAACGAACAGGACGTGCTTGACGATTTTGGAATTCGAGGTAAAGCCCCCAAAAAGCGTGAAATAAAATCAACGCATAGTTTACATAAGAAACAACTTTGATAAGTGGGAAAGTGGTCATGAAAACTGCATACTTATTGAAAGCATAACCACCATCGTGTTTGAAAAGTTGTAGGTTTCCTATGAGGTGTACTAATAGAAAAGTACAAAGAAATAGCCCTGTAAGTGACATCAAGACTTTCTTTCCAATTGAACTTGTTAACGTTTTTGTGAGCCAAGACATAGCCTTATCTGATAATTTTAATGGACAATTGACGAATTTTACATTCCTTTGAAAAGTACAATTACTTTCAACGCCCAAAAGTAAGCCACAAATAGATTAGAATCAATAAAAGTTTTCACTTTTTTGATAATTTATTATCGTTATAAAAATCCAACATTTTGTTTTGTAAAATTGTTTTCAAAAAAACTATTCATAATTAACACAAGGATTACGTATTTTTCGTTTATGTTTATGTAAATCCTTACCAATTGTCTATGAAAGCATTGAAATTTATACTTTTTTCGTTTGTCATTGGTCTTTTGACCATTTCTACTGCAAGAGCAACCCATATTCGAGCAGGAGAAATCACGGCAAAAAGAATCTCGAATACAAGTCTTACTTACAGAGTTACATTAACTACATATACTGACCAAATAAACGGTGTAACGGCCAACGAAGGCCAAAATACAGTCAATTTTTATTTTGGGGTTACGGGTGTACCACTCTACACAGTTAAACGCAAGAAAAAAACACTCATCAATACATCAACGATGTGTAACGTTTATGATACGACGTTTACATTTCCCGCCCAAGGCCGATATACCATTACGTGTGCCATTTCAAACCGAAATGTAAATACCGTTAACTTACCAGGGCGAACCGATGAAATTAGCTTTTTTGTCGAAACTACGATAGTAGTAAATGGTGCTTTGGGCTTGAATAATACACCTGTACTACTCAACATTCCGATTGATACCGCTGGCGTTGGCAAAAAATTCATTCATAACCCTGGGGCTTTTGATGCTGATGGCGATAGTTTGGCGTATCGTCTGACTGTACCGAAACGAGATTTCGGTGAAGGCTCGGGAGCGGGAGAATTTATTGCAGGATATAAAGACCCCTCAACTCTTGGAACAAATCTGCTCACCGAAGATGGTTCTGGACCATCAACTTTTAGTATAAACGCTACGACTGGCGATTTGATTTGGAATGCTCCTGGGAAATGGACTACCCCACAATATCAAATAAATGTAGCTTTCATTATAGAAGAATGGCGAAAAGGGGCAAATGGACAATATTCTAAAATCGGTGAAATTACCCGAGATATGCAAATTATTGTCGTAGAAACGCCTAATAAACGGCCAATTCTGACCGTTCCGAACCAAATATGTGTGGAAGCAGGACAAAAGGTAGAATTTAAGGTATCGGCCACTGATGGTGATAATAATAATGTAAAGATTACCACTAATAGTGGGGTTTATAACCGTGATGCTTCGGGTGGAGCCGCCAGTTTTGTTGCTCCTTTAGAAGCCAAATTTGTTCCGTTTAATCTAACGCAAAAAAGCCCAGCCGAAGGAACATTTACTTGGGAAACCAATTGCAAGCACGTACGGGGGCAAGCCTACGATGTATTATTCAAGGTAGAAGATTTTCCTGGCAGATTTGCGGTTCAGCTGACAGATATTAAGACCGTAAAAATTAAGGTGATACCACCTCGACCAAAGGGATTGGTGGCTAAAAACACCGAACGTGGTGTAGAACTTCGTTGGCAACAGTACCCCGATTGTAGCATTTCAAATGCAGAAATGATTGTTTATCGAAAAGAGGGCTGTTCAAACTACATTCCCGCACAATGCGAAGTTGGCCTTCCTGCCTCTTTAGGTTTTGTGGAAGTTGCTCGTATTTCGGTAAAGGATACATTTTTCCTTGATACTAAAACTCAAAACGGCAAAATTTACAGTTACAGTCTTGTGGCAAGTTTAGCTTCATCTGATTTTGTTTCTATTCCGAGTGTTCCATCAAATGAAGCTTGTGTTGGTAGCGAATTACCTCAGAGAGCACCCGTATTAACCAATGTAAGCATTGAAACTACAGATACGCAAACGGGTAGAATTAGTGTCAAATGGACTCGACCGCTGGGCTTTGACTCTACTGAATATAAAGGTCCTTATCAATATAAACTTTACCGTGCAACGGGTATCAACGGAGGTGCATTCCAACTCATAACCAGTATTTCTACTAAAGTAAGAAAAGGCGTAGCCGATACTATTTTTGTTGATGGAGGCTTGAATACACAGCAAAACGGATACACATATAAAGTAGCCTTTTTGTATGAAAATGATAAGGTTTTAGCCGAAAGCCAGGTGGCAAGTAGCGTAAGATTAGTAGCGACTTCCGATGCTCAAAAAGTCAGAATTAATTGGCAAGCTAACGTGCCTTGGAGCAATGATAATCGTAAACACCGAGTTTACCGAGAGTCTCGTACAAGACCTGGTACATTTAATATTATCGCTGAAGTTTCGGTTGGAGCTGTAAATACCTATACTTATCTTGATGATGGTGTAGATAGATTCCCTGATGATGGAACAACTACAATTCAAATGAAAGTTGACACTTCATATTGCTACAAAGTCGAAACGGTTGGGGCTTATACACGTTTACCACAACTGGGCTTGCTCAATAATTTATCGCAAGTAGCTTGTGGTAGCCCAATTGATAATACTCCGCCGTGTCCACCTACATTTAGTTCAGAAGAAATTAACTGTCAGAACCTCGACCGAAAGGCTATTTGTGAAGCAAGTAGTATTTCAAACAAATTTAGCTGGCGAACCCCACAAAGTGCTGGCGGTTTAGTGTGTAGAGTGGATATTTTGAAGTACAACATTTACTACGCTCGCTACAAAGACGAACAACCAAAACTTTTAGCATCTGTCAATGCCCCAGAAACGTCATTTACACATACAAAACCAATACAAGATGGTTTTGCAGGTTGTTATTATATCACGGCTGTGAATCGTTTAAATATTGAAAGTGCCCCAAGTAACATTATTTGTAAAGATAACTGCCCGATTGTAGAGCTACCAAATGTACTCACTCCTAATGGCGACGGTAAAAATGATACCTTCACCCCAATGACCTGCTCGGCATTTATCAAAACTATATCTATTGAAGTTTATAACCGATATGGAGTAAAAGTTTATGAATCGAGCGGGAATAGCCTTAGTTGGGACGGCAAAACAAGTAATGGCATTGACTTACCAGCTGGAACATACTTTTATGTATCGCAAGTGGTTATTCAGCGTTTAGATAAAGCCGATGAAGTACCTACTACCATTAAAGGTTGGGTTGAGTTGATTAAATAAAGGGCTGATTATCAGTAGAAAAAAGCTAATTGATTGAAATTTGATGATAATTTTCAATTGTAAAAGTACTATCTTTGCACCCCGATTATTGGTATAGTTTTTGAACAGTTAACCCAAAAACCCCAAGACTGGGTCTAACGAAAACATTATTAACATTACAAATGAATATTTTACGTAGCTTTTTTGGCAGCATTGGCCAACTCATAGGAACATTTATTGCAGCATTCAAGAAACCAATGGCCACATCTATCAACTCATTTAGAGGCTTCATTATTTCTCTTTTGGTCGGTTTATTTGTAGCAATTGTTGCGGTTGGAGTACAGCCCTTCGGGATTTCAGAGTTTGCAAATAATTCTAAAACGCTCTATTTAATTGGTTTTGGGGTAGTGGCTTTTGTTGGAATGTTGATAGCAAAATTTGTTTTGCCAATGATTCTTTCAAATTTTTATAATGACCAACAATGGACAGTAGCTCGTCAGATAGTTCATCTTACAATTACTATCTTGATTGTGGGTACTTTGATAATGGCATATAGCAATTACTTCAGTATTGCAGCTTTTACGTTTATTGATATTCTGAAAGCTGTAGCCATTGCCATCATTCCGATTACGCTCATTACTTTTATTCAGCAGAATCTGTTTCACAGTAAATTTACTTCTACTGCCGAAAATATCAATAGTAGTTTAGAATCAATCAATCCGCCAGCCAGTAAGCAATTATTTCCTGTAATGGTTTTTGGTGAAAGCGGACAAAAATTGAGTTTAATTCCAAACCAATTAATTTATGCCGAAACCTCAAAGGATTCGACAGATTTTTACTGGCAAAGCCTAATGGGAGTTGAAAAAACAACGATTCAAACTCCATTGGCACAAGTAGAAAAAGAATTGGCTGCACACCCACAGTTTGTGCGTTTGCACCGCAACTTTGTAATAAATATGCGTGGGATTCACAAAGTAGAAGGTAATGCTCGTGGGTATCGTTTACGTATTGCACGTACGAAACACGAAATTCCTGTTTCGTGGAAGTTCCATAAAAAACTGGAGCAAATTGGACAATAGAGAGGAATTTACGAATTAATCGAATTACGACGGGGTCGCCCGTGCGATTACGAATTTTGTCTTTTACAGAAAATCCGCAGTTTGATTGATTCAAACTGCGGATTTTCTGTATATTTTCTACCGATAACCAGTAACAGATAGCCAGTCACCAATCCCAAATTACGAATACTTCGGAAATTGGTCATAATCAGGCTTGCGTTTTTCTAAGAACGCATCACGGCCTTCACGGGCTTCATCGGTCATATAACCCAAACGAGTGGCTTCACCCGCAAAAATTTGTTGTCCAACCAAACCATCATCAATCATATTGAAGGCATATTTTAACATTCTAATTGCCATCGGACTCTTTTCCAAAATCTCCTGAGCCCACTGATAAGCTGTTTCTTCTAATTCATCGTGTGGTACAACGGCATTGACCATTCCCATATCAAATGCCTCTTGTGCTGAATAATTGCGTCCCAAAAAGAAAATTTCTCTTGCACGTTTCTGCCCCACTTGACGAGCCAAATAAGCCGAACCATAACCCGCATCATAACTGGCTACGTTTGCATCTGTTTGCTTGAAAATGGCGTGCTCTTTGCTCGCAATCGTCATATCGCATACCACATGAAGGCTATGCCCGCCACCAACTGCCCAACCTGGCACAACAGCAATTACGGGCTTAGTCATGAAGCGAATCTGACGCTGAACTTCCAAGATATTCAATCGACCTACACCTCTTTCGTCTTTATAGCCGTCTTTGCCTCTGGCTCGTTGGTCGCCACCACTACAAAATGCCCAAACGCCATCTTTTGGTGCGGGGCCTTCGGCCGAAAGTAATACTACACCAATCGAAGCATCATTTCGAGCATCTTCAAAGGCATCAATGAGTTCAAAAACTGTTTTCGGACGAAAAGCATTACGTACTTCTGGGCGATTAAAGGCAATGCGAGCCACGCCATTACGCTTTTTATACGTTAAATCTTTGTATTCTTTGGCAGTCTGCCATTCTGAGTTAAGCATAAGTTTTACTGGAAATTGGTTACTGGTTAATTAGTAAAACACTTATAATCAATAACTTGTGATTAAATTTAAAATATTCTAATTTGAATAGACATTTACTCCATAATCATCTGGGCTACTTCTCGGCCAGTTTGCATGGCAGCATTGAGCGATGGATAAGCCAAATAGTCTCCACAACGATAGAGATTATCGCCGAGTTTAGAGTTTTGGCGTTCGCTACCTGCACGGTATTGTACTAAAGATTCAGGAATATGGTACGTTTTCAAATGCTTCCAAACATTAACTGATGCCCCAAACCAATCGAATAATTCTCGCTTGATTCTGTTCGTCAGATTCCTCTCATCCAGTTTTTCTAAGCCTTGCGTACTTACCGAAATCAAGGCTTTGCCAGCATTTCCGTAATGAGCCGAAATATCGCTCGGCACACACACATTATGCACAACTCCCCTACGATTTGGGTTGAGAGCAATAAACCTTTCACCTTTTAATGGCGAAATTTCTGCCGAAAAATACGTACAAGTAGTTATGTTATAAGCCCGTTCGTTAGTTTCGCCCAAGAGTTTATCTCCTGTTTTTGGGTCAGTGGCTACCACAATTCTATCGGCAGTTATTACTTCTCCCCCATCTAAAAAGATTTGATTTCCTTCAAAACCTTTCACACGAGCATTTTTACGAATACAATTTCTTGGTAGCATTTCGGCAATTTGCTCAGGAATTGCCTGCATCCCATCGGCTGGAATAGCGGCATCGCCTTTGAAAAATTGCTTAAACGTAAATTGAAAGAAATTACTTGAGGTTATTAAATCGTTTTCGAGAAAAACGCCTCCGTAAAATGGCTTGAAAAAATTATTAATCATTTTTTCACTCCAACCATAATTTCTCAAAAAGGTAAGTGTATCAGTGGCGTCCATCTCAAAAAACTCATCATCAGGAATTTCGGATAATTCATTGGCAAACTTTCTAATTTTAAGTTTATCGCTCAACGAACCTACTGACGAAAACGCCATTGTCAGATAAGCCATTTTATTGCGAAATGGGTTTTCCATTTTCATGAAACCCTTTTCGGCTTTTATCATTGCCCCCGAACCAAAATATTTTAGGTCAAGGTTATTATAATTAAGAATCTTTTTGGCTTCTGGATAATTTGTCAATAAAATCTGAAAACCACGGTCGAGCAGAAAACCATCAACTTTATCAGTACGAACTCGTCCACCCAACGCATCAGAGCCTTCTAACAGCATAAAACTATATCCCTTTTCGTTGAGGTACTTTGCACAAGTAAGCCCCGAAATACCACCACCAATGATTACTGTTGAAAAATCATTCATAAACTTTTATTGAAGGTTTGACGTTTTTAAATTAAAAGTTTTGAAAATTCGATTTAAAAGCCCTATTTTGTCTTTAATAAGCACAAATATACCAAGCTTTGCGGTACAATTAATGAATTTTCAATAATTCATCCTAATAACGGAGTTTTGTAATATTTAATCTTTTAGTACAACATAAATAAACAGCAATCAGTTTTTTTTATTTATCGAATGAATTACGAAGTAAAACAAGAAGGCGAGTTCAAATACATTGACGAAGGTCAAGGTGATACATTATTAATTCTACACGGACTTTTCGGAGCATTGAGCAATTTTGATGATGTAATCGAAGGTTTCAAGCACCGTTGTAGAATTGTTATTCCCGTAATGCCCATCTATGATATGCCGATGCGAGAAGCAAGTTTGGAAGGTTTACAGGCATTTATTGAGCGTTTTGTGGCTTATAAACAACTCGACGATATTATTATTTTAGGAAACTCGCTTGGCGGACACGTAGGTTTACTCTACACATTGGCTCATCAAGAAAGCATCAAAGCCTTGATTCTGACAGGAAGTTCAGGCTTATTTGAGAATACAATGGGCGGTTCGTTTCCGAAACGTGGAAGCTACGAATACATCAAAGAAAGAGTGGCCTATACTTTTTATGACCCAAATACGGCCACGAAAGAATTGATTGATGAATGTTTTGAGATTACCTCAAGTATTCCGAAATGTATGAATATCGTTCAGATTGCCAAATCGGCTCAACGACATAATATGTCGAAAGAGATTCAGAATATTCACGTACAAACTTGTTTGATTTGGGGTTTAAATGATACCATTACGCCTCCACACGTAGGTTTTGAATTTAATCGTCTCATTAAAAACTCGGAATTATATTTCATTGATAAATGCTGCCACGCTCCGATGATGGAGCGTCCTGCGGAATTTAATGTCTATCTCGAAAACTTTCTTGATAAAATTCAAACAGAAGTGGCTGCGTAGTGTTTTATCAGTTAGTCTACTGTCAATAGTTAGCGGTCCACAGTTTATTTGTTTACACATCAATAGCTGAGAATCATAGACTTACAAGTTATATCGACTATCGACCATGGACTATTTTATTAAACCTTTTGACTTTCATTCTCAATGACGATTGCTGAAATTATTAATCATGATTTGCCAATCTTGAAGCCTTCTGATACCGTAGGAAATGCTTTAAATTGGATGGAAGAAAACCGCATCGGGCAATTAGTCGTTGTTGATGCAGAAAAATACGCAGGTATCGTCAGCGAAGATATTCTGATGGATTACGACGAAGATATGCAGCTTACCGATGTAATGTTGCAGTTTTCGAAAGTAACTTTATCTGATTATCAGCATATTTATGAGTCGCTGGGCTTAATTTCAAAGCATCATTTACAAGTAATTGGTATTGTTGATGAAGAAGAAAACTTTGTTGGCATCATCACTGCCTCAGACGTTTATATTAAATTCGGCGAATTACTCGGAAGCCAAGAGCCAGGGGCCGTTTTGGTAATTTCTATCAAAAATCGAGATTATTCACTGGCTGAAATAAGTCGTTTGGTCGAATCAGATAATGCCAAAATTTTAAGTAGTTATTTTACAGGAAATACTTATTTAAGTAACGATTCAGCAAGTTTAACACTGAAAATTAACCGAGAAAGCATCACATCAATCGTGGCCACACTCGAACGCTTCGGCTACATAGTAGAAGCCAGCTACGCTCACGAGCCAATAGAGAGTATTGAGCAAGAACGCTACAATATGCTCATGAAATATTTAAGTGTATAAAACAAGAGCCGTAAAGTTAGACTTTACGGCTCTTGTTTTTAATGAGCATTCTTCTTCAAAGTCCTGACTATCAACAATAAGCTTATTAAACTCAATATTGCTGCTGCCATAAACGGAGCCCCAGGAAAATAAACGCTTGCCCCTTTCTCAGTAAATTTATAAAAAAGTGAAGTCATCAAGATTGGACCAATAATAGCCGCTACACTATTCAAACTCGTAAGTGAGCCTTGCAATTCGCCTTGTTCATTGGCAGGGACTTGCGTTGAAATAATACCCTGCATGGCTGGCCCAGCTAAACCACCCAACGAAAACGGCACCATGATGGCGTACATCATCCAACTTTGATTAGCAAATGAATAAGCAAACGAACAAATGATGCTAAACATAAAACCTATATAAATAGCATTTTTTGTACCCAATTTCGGAATGGCGATGCGTGTAAGGCCGCCTTGAACCAAAGCAATCATGACTCCAATAAAAGTCAACGACCAGCCTATTTCTCTATTCGTCCAATTGAATCTTTCTTTTACGAAATAAGACCACGTACCTTGTGTAGAGAAGTTGGCAATATACACCAAAAACAATGCAGCCACTAAGCCAATCAACATCGGAAAACGACGAAGATTTATTAAAGCTCCCACTGGATTTGCTCTTTTCCAATCGAATTTACGCCTGTTTTCAGGCTTCAGTGATTCTGGTAAAATAAAGAAACCATAAAGCCAGTTGATTAAAGTCAGCACACCTGATACCATAAATGGCACTCTTGTTCCGAAATCACTCGCTAAACCACCGATAATTGGCCCTACTATAAAACCTAAGCCAAAAGCAGCTCCAATCATACCGAAGTTTTGAGCTCTCTTTTCGGGAGTACTTATATCGGCCATGTAGGCAGCGGCAGTTGTAAAACTTGCCCCCATGATACCAGCAATCAAACGCCCCACAAAAAGCCAACCAATCGTTGGTGCAAAAATCAAAAGTAAATAGTCAAGGCCAAATCCAAAGAGTGATGCTAAAAGAACAGGCCTTCTACCAAATTGGTCGCTTAAACCACCTACTATTGGTGAGCATACAAACTGCATCACCGAATATGCCGCAAATAAAAAACCACCATAGCGAGCCGCACCACTCACATCAGTATGAGCCAATTCTGAAATCAACGATGGCATTACAGGAATAATTATCCCAAAACCAATGGCATCGAGTAGCATTGTAATAAATATAAATATCGTAGCAGCGTTACGTTTTTCGGACATTTTTTTGTTTTTATAAGTTCAGTTTAAATTTCTTTTTCTTCTTCAATAACTTCTGTTACTTTTTTCTTACGACGACTAAAAAATACAACACCAGCCCCCCAAAGTAAAAGAGAAACAATAGAAACATACGTTCCTTCTTTCACGTATGGTGGTTCGAACGTCAATTCAACTTTGTGGTTTCCTTTTTCTAAAAGAATCCCCATTAATCCAGCATCAACTTTTTCAATAGGTAATTGCTTTCCATCAACCATAGCCGACCAACCCTTGTCGTGCGGTATCGCTAAAAACAGAATCTTCGAGGCCTCCAAATTAATGTTCCCTTTAATGAAGTTTGGCTTAAACTCCGTAATTTGTAGAGTGTCACGCTTCAATTGACTTACCCAACTTTGCAAAGCTTCTATTGTCACACCTTGGTCAGGTATATTAGCAGAAGTTAATTCTTTGAATCCTTTTAATTTGGCTTGCAAGCTCTTATCAACAGAAACCGCTTGCAATAATATTGCTTGACGACTTGTTGAGTCTAATTTCTCAAATTTTTCTTCTGAAATAAAACTATCAAATGTCACACCCAACGGCAGTGCATCTTTTAGTTTTAATACCTTTACATTTCCCAATAAAGCTACCGAATCCATATTCATTCTTGTGTAGTCGGCAAATGTATTCGGAGCATTTGCTAAATAATATTTCACGCCACATAAACGCTGTAACAAAGGCGAACCAAATAAACCAGTAATCCACCGTGAAGAGGTTTCGTCATTTGGATTCAGCAATTTTACACTCTTCATAAAACGAACATAATTCAGCTGATTGAATGATTGGTAGGTTCGACTACTGTAATAACCTTGCACTTTTGCATCGTTCAAACTTGCATGAATGGCTGTTCCCGAAGCATACTCTTTTTCGATTCTATAAAAGGGTGATGGGTCGATTTTTTTCAAATAAGCCACTGCATCAACTGTATTATCATTATAGCCACTACCCGCCTCATTCATTTCTTGTTTGGTGGCTCTGTTGCGTTTATTAACCGTAGTATTATTAGAGAAAAAAGCCATTTCTCCCATACAAATGAGTAGTAATAACCCTAATCCCACACTTTGCATTGCTTTTTTAGAAATCAAAAACAAAACTCCAGCATAAAGTAATATCATTAAAGCAGCCGTTTTTTGTAATGATTTATTTAAATTTTCGTCTGGGGCAAAGCCAAAAAGAATAATAAATAAAATTACGACCGTTGCCCCGAGAGCAATAAGGCCGATTTTTTTCTCCGCAACAATCTGCTGAATAGCTTGCAGATTTAGATATATTAATGCAAATACTGTAAATAACCCTAAAGTACGATAGTAGTCGCCTGTGAAGAGCCAAAAAGTATATCGAAAATAAGGAAAAAGCATCACCCAAAAACAAAGCCCTAATAAAACTCCGTAGATGATTCGACGTTTACGATTGCCAAAGTAAAACACTTGAGGTGCCGCAACTAAACTCAAAAGTCCACAATAAAACATCGGGGCCTCCATATAATTATTCCAGCCTCTAAAAGTTTCAGCATTACCAATCATATTAGTTGAAAACAACCGCATGAAGTTTGTACTTCTCTGCACTGAATCAGCCAGAGCCAAAACTGGTTGTGTAATCAGTTTATTAGTATAGGCAAACTCACCGCTACCCCTTGGACTTTCAATCATCTGAAATAAATTACTTCCAAACATAAACGCCCCAATACCAACACCTAAAACTGAAATTATGCCAATTGTAGCTAAACCAATAAACCATTTTCCAAAATTCCATTGTTGATTTTCAGCAAAACGAAGCGTATAATAAATGATTATCAACAATGTGTATAGGTACAAATAAAAAGGTAAATGTACAGTTATCATGGCAATCGGTAGTGGAATAAAATACCAGTTTTTTTCGCTGATAAATTTTTCTAAGGCAAACAGCAGAAAAGCAGCATAAACCACCTCAGTACCAAAGACCGACATTTGCCAAGTTGTACCTAAAACCATATAGCCACTAAAAGCATAGAGCAAAGCTCCTAAAACTGACAAGAAACCCTCTACTTTACGAGTGCGAAGAAATAAATAGAATAGCATTCCTGCCACAAGTAATTCAAGCAAGAATACATAGATTAGATTATTAGCTATGCTTTGTTTACCGCCTAAAACCAACAGAAAAGTAAAAGGGTCGAACCAATATGGGTGCATATTCTGCCCTAAACCTTGCTCAAAGCTCCAACTTGGCGAGCCGTACTTCTCCCAATGGTCGGCAAGATTATAGAGCTTCGGATAATCGAAATTATATGAATCACTACCAATATCCTTAAAAAGGAATACATTTTTACCAAACAAGAAATCGTTGTACAGAAACGAAGCAATCAATAGTATCAATGCTGGTAGAATATAAATACCGTATTTCTGAAATAAATTCAATACTAATTGTTCGGTAAATTTGTTAGAGACAACCTCTTTGGTTGAGAGGTTTGCGGATGCCGAAGGCATGGAAGGATTAGGAGTACTGGTCGAAATTTTACTCTTTTTCTTACTCATCGAATTAGAATATTAGGGATTATATGCAAGTTACTCACAACTTTTCAAATCTCATGCCATTTGCGTTTAGTAATTATAAAAACAAAAAGAGCATTCTCTTTCGAGAATGCTCTTTTATATTTCGTAGCTTAAAAAAATTAAGCGATGATTTCTGTTACTTGACCAGCACCTACAGTACGTCCACCTTCACGAATCGCGAAACGAAGACCTTTGTCCATAGCAATTGCACTGATTAATTT
>JACCEA010139765.1_pt1 | contig 15725 bp, 14 predicted proteins | sample 7449851 | NCBI WGS metagenome assembly JACCEA01 (sample SAMN15323453, study PRJNA562643) | freshwater metagenome | isolation source: river surface water | place: USA:Blue River Watershed | collected 2017-08-18 | reverse complement strand
CTGCTTGTTTGGCCCCTGCCCATCGTTTAAATCCTTCCAAGCGCGCCATGCCAGTGCTTGAATTTTGTGGGCCTGATAAATGCAACAAGTGCTGGTGACCCAGGTCTTTCAGGTGTGAAATGCCCAGTCGCATGCTTTCAAGATCGTCGTTGACCACACATGGAAATCGCCGATCTCCCAGGCCGCGGTTGATTAGAACTGTTGGAATCGTTTGTTGGGCTGCCAAGGCGAGCATGGGGTCGTTGCTTTGCGAAGTTGCCAAAATCAAGCCATCTACACGTTTGGTAATGAGGGTTCTTAAAGCTGCCAAACGATCTGATTCTTCGGGTGCAACTTGCGCAATCAAAATGGTCCAGCCTTTGGTGCGCAATCGTGCTTCAGCACTTTTTAACATGGGGGCAAAGAGTGGGTTGGCCAAGTCAGGCACCAACATGCCTACAAATCCGCTTCGGCCCGTGCGGAGTGTGGCTGCAGCAGCGTGCGCAACATACCCTAATTTTTCGGCAGCCAGTTCAACTCTAGATCGCGTACTGGCTGCGACTTTGTGTTGCGTGGCGCCGGACAATGCGCGCGCAGCAGTTGCTGTGTGTACGCCTGCCATTTGGGCGACATCGCGAAGTGTTGCACTCATGCATCAACCCTTCGGAGCAGGGCGCATCGATCACTGAATTTGGCGTTCATGCTTCATTCTAAAAGCGAAAATGGATGCAATCGTTCGCATTGGATTGCCGCGCAAGGGTTAACACCTAAAAAATTCATGTTTTTGAGCCATCAAACTCGTTCTTCATGAGATAAATTGCGAACGATCGCATTCAAGCATGTCACCCATCTATGTCAACTTCTAACCCCAAAGGCAGTCCCGCAGATGCTGCGACATTGCTGGCCGCTGTTCTTGCAGAAAACGAAGGAACGTCGTCAGAGCGCTTGCGCACCATATTGCGTTCTTTGATACAGCATCTGCATGCTTTTGCACAAGAAACACAGTTGAACTACGAGGAGTTAGAACTGGGTTTGCAGTTTCTAAACGCTGTGGGTCAAGCAACAGGGCCTAAGAAAAATGAAGCCATCTTGTTGGCAGATGTGCTGGGACTTTCAACCTTGGTTCAATTGCAAGATGCAAAGCGAATCATGGCGCATGGTGGCACAGAGCCAGCTTTGATTGGTCCCTTTTGGCGGGCCAACCATCCAGTTCTAGACAGCGGTGCAGAAATTTACACACCCGACACCCCAGGCGATCGAATGACTGTGCATGTCCGTGTCATGAACCTCCAAAAGCAAGCCATTCCAGGTGCTTTGGTCGATGTTTGGCAAGCATCCCCAACCGGTTTGTACGAGAACCAAGATGAGCACCAAGCTGATATGAATTTGCGTGGCAGATTTATCACCAACCAGAACGGTGAGTTTGTCTATCGAACCGTAAAGCCTGCTGGTTATCCGATCCCTGTGGATGGACCTGTTGGCACATTGCTCGAACATCAACATCGCCATGCCATGCGACCCGCCCATCTGCATTTCATTGCCATTGCGCAGGGCTATCGGGTGTTGGCAACACAGATTTTTGACGCACAAGACCCCTGCATCGATTCCGACGTGGTGTTTGGTGCCGTGGGTTCCTTGGTCCGTCAATTTGAACCTGATCCTACTCAAGCCCAAGCTTGGCAGTTGCATGTTGACATCATGCTAGAGCCAGGCGAGACCCGAATTCCTCACCCGCCACTGTCATGACGCAATCTACTTTTCAACCTATTTCTAAGCTCGACGGCAAAGTGGCCGTTATTGTTGGTGGCGCAGGTGCCATTGGCATTGCCACCGCCCGACATTTTGCGGCGCTCGGTGCGCGTGTGGCTTTGGTCCACCGTGACACGGATCCTGCTCGGACCCAACCCATTCTGGACTCACTCCATGGGGGCGGTCATCAGTTTTACACCGCCAGCGTGACAGATTCAGAATCTCTCAAGCAAGTCGCTGCCCAAATTCAAAACGACATGGGGGCCATCCACATCTTGGTCAACAGTGCTGGCTTTACGCAGCCTGTGCCCTTGAATGATTTGGAAGCCTTGAGCGATGAATTGATTGACAGTATTTTTCAAGTCAATTGGCGGGGTGTATTTGCAACCATTCGAGCTTTCACGCCCTGGATGAAAAAAGCACAGGATCCCGTCATCATCAATGTGTCTTCGATTGCCGCTTTCACCGGTGTTGGTAGCAATTTGGCGTATGCCGCCGCTAAGGCTGGAACCGACTTGATGACCAAAGCCTTGGCCAAAGCGTTGTCGCCTGAGTTGCGCGTGGTCGGCATTTCGCCAGGTGTTGTGAACACCTCATTTGTGCCCGGACGAGGACCCGAGTTCAATCAGAAAGCGGCTTCAACCACGCCCCTTAGAAGGGTTGGAGAGGCTGAAGATGTTGCGCAAGCCATTGTTGCATTGACCACAACATTGGCGTTCACAACAGGTACCACGTTGGTTGTTGACGGTGGCAGACATTTGGTCTCTTAAAGATTTTTACAATCATGAATCCTTTCACCATCCTCACTTGCGCTGTGACTGGCAATTTGACGCAGCCCAGTCAGACACCTCACTTGCCTGTGACGCCTGAGCAAATTGCAGATGCTTGCTTGAGTGCAGCAGAGGCGGGCGCAGCCGCAGCACACATTCATGTGCGCGATCCTGAATCGGGCAAGCCTTCGATGTCACTCGATTTGTACGCTGATGTGGTGCGCCGCATCCGCGTACAAAATCGCGACCTCATCATCAACCTCACCACAGGGCCTGGTGGCCGGTTTATCCCTTCCGCAGAGGATCCTCAAAAGGCAGCACCTGGCAGTACATTGTGTTTGCCCGAGGTCAGGGTGGCGCATGTTGCTGCACTCAAACCCGATGTCTGTTCACTGGATTTAAACACCATGAACTCGGGCGACCAAGTGGTCATCAATACGCCCAATTCGGTGCGTCAGATGGCACAAATTATTCGCGATGCAGGAACATTACCAGAATTGGAATGTTTTGATTCTGGCGATTTGGTTTTGGCACAGACTTTATTGAACGAAGGTGTGTTGCCTAAGAGCAGCATTTACACCTTGGTCACAGGTGTCCGTTATGCCTTGCCTTCTAGTCCTGAAGCTTTGATGTTTGGCAAAAGCCTCATTCCATCCGGCATGCATTGGTCTGCCTTTGGCATTGGTCGCATGGCATTTCCAGTCGTTGCGCAAGCTTGGTTGTTGGGCGGCCATGTGCGCATTGGTCTTGAAGACACCATCTATCTCGACAAGGGTGTCTTGGCGCCAAGCAACGCAGCGTTGGTCCTGCGAGCCAAAGAAATGATTCAACATTTGGGTGGCGCGTTGGCATCCAGCAAACAAGCCCGTGAGCTGTGGGGCTTGCGTTCTCACAATGGATAAACCTATGCAAGCATTACAACTGACTCAACCCAGCGCCTCACCCGACGCCATTCAAGTCAAGGTCGTGGCCCAAAGCATGCCCATTTGTGGTCCCACAGAAGCCGTGGTTCGCGTCCTGATGGCCGCTATCAATCCCTCAGATGTCAAGGCAAGTTTGGGTCACATGCCGCAAGCCGTTTTTCCTCGAACACCCGGCAGAGACTATGTTGGCATTGTTGAGCAAGGGCCCAAAGAATGGCTCGGGAAAACTGTTTTTGGTTCAGGCGGCGATGTGGGCATCACTCGGGACGGTAGCCATGCCAGTTACTTGGTTTTGCCGCAGCGTGCTTTGCTGAAAAAGCCTGATGCTTTGACGTTGACGCAAGCGGCTTCGATGGGTGTTCCTTATGTCACTGCATTGGATGGTTATGCCAAAGCAGGTTTTCCTCAGCCAGGCCAAAATATTTTGATTGGTGGTGCAATGGGCAAAGTTGGTTTGGCGGCTGCAGCCATTGCCAAGGTCTATGGGGCGCGCGTGATCGGCATTAAACGCCAAAGCACTGAAGCTGTTCCAGGTCATGCGTGTGATGTGCTGTTTGATTTAGAAGATCCTGATTTGGCTGTCAAATTAATGGCTGAAACAAACAATCAAGGATTCCCCTTGTTTTACAACACAGTCGGAAGTCCGTATCTCGCACTTTCGCTGGATGTCTTGGCGCACAAAGGTAAGCAAATTCTTATTTCAACTTTGGCCCGAGACTGTCCCTTCGACATTTTCAAATTCTTTAGAAAAGAAATGACCTTTTTTGGCGTCGATACTTTGAAAAAAGACACAGTGGCCAGCAACCAGTTGTTGTCTCAATTGGTGCCGCACATTGACAGCGGCCGCTTGGTATTGCCGCAAGAAGATGCGCCAAAGATTTATACCTTGGCACAAGCGGCGGAAGCATTCAAGCACACCTTTGTCAAAGGTGGCGTGGGTCTTTTGAACATCAATGCCTCTTGAATTTCGGGAAACAACATGCACATCACGCGCGCATCTGATGCGAAGGCCTATCAAGCGCCTGGGCATCACAACATGACCATGCACCGTATTCAGGGACAGGACGTCTCGCCCCTGAATCAAGTTTGGTCTGCAAAATTAATGATGGGTCCTGGCGGTCATGTTGAAGCCAAAGCTTCGCCTGCAGGGAAGTTGTACATCGTGGTTGAAGGCCAAGTGAAGTTTCGTGGCGGCAACACCACCGTCGAATTGCAAGCGGGCGATTCAGTATTTGTTTTGCCCAATGAGGAGCGCGAATTTAGCGAATCAGCAGGCGGAACTGCTTTGTTGTATTTGGTGATGCTGGAAAGTTATCAAGCGCTCATTTAAAGTTTTTTTCACTCAACTATTTTTAGGAGACATCATGAAGAAATTACACAGTGTCGTTAGTTTGAAAACATCGATTGCACTTGCCGCATTGGCATTAAGCACAACCCTGAGTGCTCACGCACAAGCTTGGCCATCCAAACAAATTACGTTTGTAGTGCCTTTCACAGCGGGCAGTGCCACTGACATCATGGCCCGGGTGATTGGTGAGAAATTAGGCCCCCGTCTTGGTCAAACAGTGGTCGTTGAAAACAAGGTGGGTGCTGGCGGCACCATTGGTACTTCAGCTGTGGCCAAATCAGCCCCTGATGGCTACACCTTTGTGGTGGTTTCTACAGGCCACGTGGTGAATCCTGTGTTGTACAGCAAGCTGAATTACCAATTGAAAGACTTGGCAGGCGTCAGCCCAATTGGCACTTTGCCAAGTGCTTTGGTGGCAGCGCCTGGCTTGGGCGTGAAGACTGTCAAAGAGTTGGTCGATAAAGTGCGTGCAGCACCAAATGGTTTGAATTACGCAAGTGCTGGCATAGGCAGTGCGGCGCATGTCAATGCTGAAAAATTTGTGGTGGGACTCAAACTCAAAGGCAACCATGTGCCTTACAAAGGAACGCCTCAAATGTTGGTTGATATTGCTGGTAACAATGTTGACTACGTGTTTGCACCGCTCATTTCCAGTGTGACCATGATTCGCGAAGGCAAGGTCGTGCCCTTGGCGGTCAGTTCAGAAAAACGTGCGGTGGCCTTTCCCAATATTCCCACCATGGCAGAAGAGGGCTACCCACAAGGTCAATTCAATTTCTGGATTGGCATGTTGGCCCCAGCCCAAACACCCAAGGCCATTTTGGACAAGATGAACGATGAAATCAATCTCATTGTTGACATGCCTGATGTGCGTGAACGATTTGAAAAATTGGGGGCACTGCAATTCAAGATGAAACCTGCTGCCTTTGATAAATTCATTCAAGACGAAGCTGTCACGCTTGGCGAAGTCATGAAGGCCAGTGGCGCAAAGTTGGATTAATCAATGAACGCGACGTCAAATCAAACCCTTCGTTTAGCCTATATTTCTGGCGGTTTTCCAGTCTGGGCCTTGTTTGTTGCTCAAAGCCAAGGCTTCTTTGAAGCCCAGGGTGTGCAATGCAACATCACACACACTGGCGCATCGACAGTTCAAATGGAAGGCTTAAAGGAAGGGCGATTTGACGTTGGACTGCAACTGCCTGACCATGTCGTTCGTGCTGGCCTCAACGGTACGCCTTTGTGTGTGTTGGCTGCGCAATCGCATGCGCCAGATGTGGCTTTGATGGCTTCGTCCATCATTCGTTCTTTGGCAGATCTCAAAGGCCATCGAATTGCGGTTGACGGTGCTCGCAGTGGTTATGCCTTGTTACTGGTCAAGTTATTGTCATCTATGGGGTGGCTGTCATCCGATTACCAATTGGTCGAGGTAGGGGACAGCCAGCAGCGTGTTCAAGCCATGCGAAGTGGTGAATTCATGGCCAGTTTTATCAACCCGCCATTGGACAAGGCATTGGTCAATGATGGGTTTGTGCGTTTAACAACCACGCGGCAGGCGTTTCCAAGCTATCCAGGCCCTGTGGTTGCCGCTCGGCGTGACTGGGCTGACGCAAACCCCAGCATGGCCATCGGTTTTCAACGCGCATGGTCGGATGCCTGGCAATGGTTGTTGGATCCAATCAATGAATCGCAGGCCATTGAGATTGCACTTCAGCATTTAGGCGCAGAAGCGCCTGCTGCTAAAAATGCATTGCAAAACTTACAACGACAAGGTTTGCCGAAAATTTCTGAAGAGGGCATGGAACAGGTTATATCCTTGGTTTGGCATAACGAATCAGTTGGCCAAAAACCCATGCCAAATCCTGGCAGTTATTTTTGGCCTTCTAACTAAGTCCAAGAAAGCCTTGCTGGTTTAAAACAGGGTTCTCAAATTGAATCGAATTTGACGGGGCGCACCAGCGTAAAGGTAATAGTGCCCATATTGTTTGGGTGATTCACGCCAAAAAGATTTGTTGCTTGCATTGTCAATGGCAATAGTCCACTCTGTGTTGTAACCCATCAGCGGTGCGCTGTAATGTGCTGCAAAGTCTGCGGTTGTCCACGCTGGCAATTGCAGGAGGCCTCCTTCAATGACGTCACGTTTTCCTTCGTGGCTAATGCGGAATGATGTGCGAAGGCCTGGAACTCTATCCCATCTGTATTCCACACCGGCCCTGAATACCCAACTTGGAACATTCAAGGGGCGTTGTCCATTTTGATTCGGATCGATGATGGCGTTTTCTCTTTGTGCTTGAAGCCAAGTGCCTGCTGCGTCCCAACGCCATTGCTTGTTTCTGAATGCGAGACCCAACTCTAAGCCTTGGTGATTCGCGCTACCATCAAGTCGACGCGTGCATGTGTTGATCTCATCGCAAGTGCCCTCATCGCCCCAGACAGGTCGTTGAATGTCAAAAAGCACAGCTTGCCATTGCAAATCAGATTGACCGCCTTTCAAGCCCAATTCTTTTTGGGTGCTTTTGGCAGAGGGCAATGCCACGCCTGCATTGGTGTAACGAGAGCGATTGGGGGTGACTTGTGCCTCCACGCCTTGGCCATAGCTGATGTAGCCAGTGGCGTTGAAGGGCAACTTATGGCTGAACGCTAGCCAAGGGGTTGTCAAAGTACGGTCGTCCCGGGTGGCACGGCTGCCATCGGTGCGTTGGCTATCACGCTGAATCTGACTTGATCGCAGTCCTAGCCAGAGGTCGGCAAATCGATGGACGCGAATGCGATCTTTGATGCTAATTTCGGTCGCGTACTCTTGTCGATTGGTATTCAAGTCATAGGGCTCTGGGGAAGGCGCACTGTCACTGAAGCCAGTGAGGCTGCCCGTTCCCGCCCAGTTATACGCCTGCATGGGCGACATCTTGTCAATTTGTCGGTGCCTCAACCAGCTCAAGGTCAGGTCATGCTGAATGCCTGCCAACTGGACCTGACCCGTCAATTCGGTTTGGAGCGCATCGGTCATGCGGCGCTCGTTTTCACTGCGATAGTCATACAGGTCAAACGTTTTGTCGCTGCAAAATCGATCGTAATTGCCTTCTGAATAACAACCATACGCATAACTGAGGCGATCGTCTGTTTTTAAGCGCTGTGCGCCAAGTTGTGTGGTCCACATCCAACCGTTTTCTAACTTGTGTTTGAGTCTGATCGTGCTTGTGAGTCCTGCAAACACACTGGGCACAGACCAGCTTTGTCTGGAAAAGTTGTATTGACCCAGTAGGGGGGAGGGCAAGGTGTTACCAGTGATACTGGCAGCGTTGACACCAATTTGTTGTCGATGGCTGTTTTCAATTTCCCATTCAAGGCGTGTGTTGGCGTTGATGCGCCAGTCCATGGCAAGGGACAGCAGTTGTCGATGGCCCTTGGCACTGTAGACAGACGGATTGAGATTTTCGTAGGCGGCAATTACACGGTAACCGAATGCATAGTTGTCGCCGAATCTGCCGCCAAGGTCGAGCGCTGTGAGGCTGTTGTTGCCATTGCCAAAGCCAAGTGTCAGACTCCTACTGGCGGCTTCGATCGAGTTGGGTGGGCGCTTCACCATGTAGTTTGCGAGACCACCTGGCGCACTGGTGCCAGCTTGAATACCGCTGGTACCTTTGAAGAGTTCGATACGCTCTTTGTTGTCCATCGGAATCATGGTTTCTGCGCTGATTGGCAAGCCTTCCCGACGGAAGTTGTAGCGGTTGTCCAGCACAAAACCTCTTACGCTCAACATGTCCCAATAGGCCGGAGAGTTGTAACTGTCCGTGACGGATGAGTCGAGTCGCAATGCATCTGAAATTCTTTGTGCACCTAAATCGCGCAAGGTGGCGCTGTCGATGTTGGTGGCACTGAAGGGGGCTTCGCGCAAGTTTAGATTTTCGAATCCACTGACTTGTTGTGCCGCTGGGCTTGTAATTAAAACAGTGTTGTTTTGGGCAAAGGCTGAAGCACTGACAAAGATCAGCGCTTGGCATGTGAGTTTTGGCAAATGATGTGCCATTGCGTTTACTTTCAACGAAATGGCAGGTCGGCTGAGTCTTTCAACGATGGATGACAATCGCTTGATTGCCTCGTTGTTTTGACAAGCTTCCCTGCGCGAGGATTACCTCAATCAGGTTCAAAGGGACTTTCTCAGTCTTGACTGGTGAGTCAAAACACCCCTAGCGGAAGTGATTGCAAACGGTGTTTGCTATCAAGGTCTGGATTCTACGACAAGCCCAAGAGTTTGTGCAGATGTGTGGATGTTGTGGTGTATTGGAGCAAGGTTTTTTGTTCAGGCCGTAAAAGTGCTGAGGCACCAAATGCAGCCAATGTCGCTTCGTGAAAGCCGCACACAATGAGTTTCTTTTTGCCAGGGTAGGTATTGATGTCGCCGATGGCAAAAATGCCTTGGGCTTCAGTGGCATAGGTTTCGGTATTGACAGGCAGCTGTTTGCGTTCCATTTTGAAGCCCCACTCACTGAGTGGGCCTAGCTTGGGCGATATGCCCAAGCACAAAAGCAAGGCATCTCCCTGCAAAGTCTCTGTTTCGCCTTGTGCGTTGAGTATTTCAAGGCCTGTTAACTGGCCTTTTTCTTGGACCAAGCCAGTAGACTGCCCAGCGACAAAGCGCATGGTCTTGCTGGCACACGCTTGACGCATGTCTTCAATGGCTTCGGCGCTTGCCTGAAATTGGTCGCGTCGATGCACCAGTGTGACACTGGCAGCAGCGTGTGCGCCTTGACGCCATTGGCGGCAAGCTTCCAAAGCAGATTCGCTGTCACCCAAAACAATCAAGTGTTTGCCTTTGAAAAAGGTTTCACTGGGTGCTGAATGAAAAATTTGCTGACCCAATAATTCGACAAAACCTGGCAAGCTGAGCCCACGTTTGACGAAAGCACCCACGCCAGCGGCAATGAAAACTGTGGCTGCTTTGAATTGTGTCCCTTTGTCTGTCTGAACATGCCATTGCCCATCTGCTGTGGGCTTTAGTTCACTCACCAATTCTTCAAGGTGAAATTGCGGGGCAAAGGGTTTGATTTGTGTTTGCAGTTGGTCAATCAGTTGCTGACCTGTGCAGTATGGAATGCCAGGAATGTCGTAGATGGGTTTGTCAGCATAGAGCTCTACGCATTGACCACCAACCATGGGCAATGCATCCACCACATGGCAACGAATGTCTTGAAGCCCCAGTTGAAACGCTTGGAACAGGCCGACAGGACCTGCCCCGATGATCAAGGCTTCGGTTTGAATCAACGCTGCAACTCTTTGAGTTTGCCTGTCTTGTCTTTCCAGTCGTCGGCATCAGGCATCGGCGCTTTGCGTTTGGTGATACTTTTCCAATTGGGCAACTGGGCCAATTCAGCATTGAGCTTGGTCATGTGAACTTGGTCAGCCGGCAGATCTTCTTCTGCATAGATGGCATTGACCGGGCACTCTGGAATGCAAACAGCGCAATCAATGCACTCATCGGGGTCAATGGTCAGGAAATTAGGGCCTTCGCGGAAGCAGTCCACTGGACAGACGTCCACGCAGTCGGTGTATTTGCAGCGGATACAGGATTCAGAAACAACGTGGGTCATGACAATTTGTAATGGCTAGGGCGTGAATGAACGCCACGGGGATGGCGTCCGAAAATGGGCATTTTAAGGCAGTTAAGGGGGGCTGTCTTAATTCACCAATACTGCGCCTGAGGTCTTATGGCTGGCAGTGTCCACCAAAATGAGGGCACCCAAGACGCGAGACTTGGCAAAAGGAAGGGTCATCAGGGGTTCTTGGAAGGCCAAAGTGACATGTCCCACAGCGTTGGCGGCCAGTTCAGAGGCTTCCTCCTCGGCCAAAGTATGGATATTCAGGCGATGCACGATGCGTTGAACCTTGGCTTTGACCCAGCGGTGACCGTGCAAAGCCCAATAGAGGCGACCTGGTACCAAGGGTTCATCGTCCATCCAAGCGATGGTGGTATCGATTTGCTGTTTGCCCTCTAAGCCAGAGTCGGCCGCTACGAGCCAATCACCCCGTGACACATCGACTTCGCGGTCAAGCACCACACCTGCACTTTGCCCCGTCAATTTGGAGGTGTCTTGTCGTGTTGCTGAGAGCACTTGCGCAACCGTCGCCAATTGGCCACTTGGAAACACTTTGACGCTTTGTCCTACGCTTAACGTGCCAGTTGCCACACGGCCCCAGAGTACGCGGCGACCTTGGTGTGTGACATTGGAGTCATGGAATTTTTCAACCCATTGGACGGGAAAACTCATGGCCACATCGACTTCAGCAGGCGTGCTGGGCAGTGTTTCTAAAATTTGCAACAGACTGGGGCCAGTGTAGCCACACCAGTTGGCTTGACTGTCCACCACATTCCATCCTTTGAGGGCAGAAATTGGAACCCAAGCTTTGACATTCAGGCCAGCCTCATTGGCGAAATTGGCCAAGGCACTCTGGATGTGCTGGTAGGCCAATGTTGCATCTTCCACCGCATCGAGTTTGTTGATTGCAAAGACGACCGAGGGAACGCGAAGCAACTTCAATAGCAAACTGTGACGCCGCGTTTGAGGCAAGAGATTGAGGTTCGCATCTTTCCAATCGAGTTTGGTCGCATCGACTAAGACCACTGCTGCATCAGCACTGGATGCTGCCGTCACCATGTTGCGCGTGTATTGCTCATGACCAGGTGCATCCCCAATGATGAACTTACGCGCTTCGGTGCTGAAATACCGATAGGCGACATCAATGGTGATGCCTTGTTCGCGCTCTGCTGACAAGCCATCGGTCAGTAAAGCCAAATCGGTTTCACCTTGCCGTTGCACGCCCGCCAAGTGATCTTGTAAAACGGCTTTGGTGTCAACCAGCAAGCGGCCAATGAGGGTACTTTTGCCATCGTCGACCGAACCGCAGGTGATGAATTTCAGTGCATTGGAATTGCGTTCGAAAACAGGGTTGGAATTGTGAGTCGAATCTAATTTGTCGCTGGTGATCATTAGAAATATCCGTCTTTTTTGCGTTTTTCCATGGAGGCGTCTGATGTCTTGTCGTCCATGCGGGTGGCGCCGCGTTCGCTAACCTCTGCCACCAATGTTTCAATGACGATTTCCTCTGGGGTGGCCGCTGTGCTTTCAACGGGACACGTGCAGGTGATGTCACCCACAGTACGGAAACGCACATCGCGAATTTCAACTTGTTCGCCATCTTTGGGCGGTGTCAACTCAGTCACAGGCACCAGCAGGCCGCGGCGGTCAACCACCTCACGCTTGTGAGAATAATAGATGGAGGGAAGCGCGATGTTTTCGCGGGCAATGTATTGCCAGACATCAAGCTCTGTCCAATTTGAAATTGGAAAGACTCGGAAGTGTTCGCCTGGGTGCAATTTGGTATTGAACAATGACCACAGTTCAGGGCGCTGAGACTTGGGTTGCCATTGACCAAAACTGTCGCGGTGACTGAAGATGCGTTCTTTGGCGCGTGCTTTTTCTTCGTCGCGACGAGCGCCGCCAATTAGCGCATCAAATTTAAACTCTTCAATGGCTTCGAGCAGGGTCACCGACTGGTGAACGTTGCGAGACTCACCAGGGTGAGCCAATCGAACGGTGCCGCGTTTCATGGAATCTTCAACGCTGCGTACGATGAGATGTGCGCCTAATTCGTTGGCGCGAAAATCGCGAAAGTCAGTCACCTCTTTGAAATTGTGACCTGTGTCAATCATCAACAAAGGGTAGGGGATTCGTCCGCCTTTTTGTTTGTCGACAAAGGCTTTTTCGGCGCATTTGAGCATGACCAATGAGTCTTTGCCGCCAGAGAAAAGCAGGGTGGGACGCTCAAATGCGGCTGCCACTTCTCTCAGGATGAAGATGGTTTCTTCTTCAAGCGCGTCCAGGTGGGCGTTGCTCAAATGGTGCAACAGTTCAGGTTCGGTGCGAGCATTCATGATTTTTTAAGCGTGTGATGTGTTGAATTAGCCCAATGCTTTATTTTTTCGCGTGTAAGCCGCACTCTTTGGCCGCTTCATCTTCCCACCACCAACGACCCGCGCGAAACTCTTCACCCAAACTGATGGCGCGTGTACAAGGCGCGCAACCAATGCTTGGAAAAAACTGATCATGTAGAGGGTTGTAGTCAACTTGGTTGATTGCGATGTAATGCCAGACATCCCCCCATGTCCAATTCGCCAAGGGGTTGAGTTTGATAAGGCCTTTAGAAGATTCATCTGTGCGATCGATCAAAGGCACTTCAGCCCGATTGCTTGATTGCTCACGCCGAAGTCCTGTGACCCAAACGCGTTGACCTTTCAGGGCCTCTGCCAAGGGCGCCAATTTGCGAACTTGGCAGCATGCTTTGCGAAGTTCTAAGCTTTCGTAAATGGCGTTTTGCCCGTGTGTTTTGACAAACTCAATGACCTTCTCGTTGGCGGGACGGTAGACCTTGATGGATGTTCTGGCGTGCGCTTGTGTGCGTTCCAACAAGGCCAAGGTCTCGTGGTGCAAAGCGCCAGTTTCCAAGACAAACACAGGAATATTCAGCGCATTGGCATCGATCAGGTGCGTGATGACCACATCTTCAGCGCCTAGACTTGAAGCCTGAGTGACGGGGCTGAAATCGGTGACGGATTGCTGCAGCAACGAAACGGTCTCTGCAACTTTCTCTAAAAAATGGGCACTGGGTTTGGCGTGCAAAGCAATGGCGTTGGCCTTGTTGCTTTGATTGCTTTGACTCAATGTGGACATACTCATGCCACTGCCTTTGCAAACAAGGGTTGTGTATCGACTGCCGAACCTTGGTAGTAGGCTGGAAAGCGATCAAATTGACGTTGCGCAGCACTGGCGTCCAAACCTTCGCGCAAAACGGCCACATCAAAACCTGTGCGCGCCATGGACACCAATTGATCGATCAGGACATCACCTGTTGCGCGGATTTCACCCTTGAAGCCTAAACGACGGCGAAGTAAAAAGGCTTGGCTGTATGCGCGGCCATCGGTAAATTTAGGAAAGTGCAAGTCGATGCGCGTCACGCCATCGAGAGAAACCGTCCGAGGATCTGCATCATTGGGGATGCTGATGACGCTGGGTTGGGTACCTGCGGCGTGTTCATTGAATGACAAAATTTTCATAGGGATCAACTCGAAATCAAGCGAGCTCACGCTCAGGATGGCGTGCACCGTTGGCTGCAGCTTTGAAGGGGTCTTGGCCAACGCGGCGCAAGGTTTCAATGAAGTATTCAGCCCGACCTTTTTGAGCGCTAGGTTCACGAAGGGCCAGGTATTGGTTAATCACGGCCTCAATGACTTCAGGCACTTCTGCTGCGGAGAACGAGGGGCCAACGACCTTGCCAGGGCCCGGAGCACCTGACAAATCAGAGCCATCGGAGCCACCGAGTGTCACTTGGTACCACTCTTTGCCGTCTTTATCGACGCCCAAAATACCAATGTGTCCGCTGTGGTGATGACCGCAAGAATTGATACAACCGCTGATGTGCAAGTCGATCGGGCCCAGGTCATCCAATTCATCGATGTCTTGATAACGCTCGGAGATGGCCGCTGCCACAGGAATTGCGCGGGCATTGGCCAATGCGCAATAGTCACCGCCAGGGCAGGCAATCATGTCGTTGAGCAAGCCAATGTTGGGACTGGCCAAGCCAAGGGCTTTGGCTTCTTGCCAGAGATCCAACAGTTGGCTTTCTGGGACCCATGGCAGTACCAAGTTTTGAGAATGTGTCACGCGAGCTTCACCGCGGGAATACTTGGCGACCAATTGAGCGGAGGCTTCGAGTTGCGCGGCAGTGGCATCGCCTGGTGCCAAACCCAAGCGCTTGAATGAAAGCGTCACAGCGCGCAGGGTAGGATTTTTGTGCGCCACCACGTTTTGACGAACCCAGCGTTGGAACGCGGGATCTTGGGTATTGCCAGTGGCAGAAGATGCGACTTTGACTGGGGCTTCTGGTTCAACAAAGCAAGCTGCGACGCGATCGAACTCGGCTTGCGTGATGGTGTGCGGACCGCCATCTTTGTTGACAACGTCATCAAATTCAGCTTCAACTTCATCGATGTAGCGCTGGCCTTCTGCTTTCACCAAAATTTTGATACGCGCTTTGTACAAGTTGTCTCGTCGGCCCCAACGGTTGTACACACGCACAACAGCTTCTAGGTAGTTCATGATTTGTTGCCAAGGCAAGAACTCTCGGACCAAGGTGCCAATGATGGGCGTGCGACCCATACCGCCGCCGACCCATACTTTGAAGCCAATTTGACCAGCGTCATTTTTAACCAATTGCAAGCCGACATCGTGCCATCCAATGGCGGCTCGATCTTCGGTTGCGCCAGTGATGGCAATTTTGAATTTACGTGGCAGGAACGCAAACTCGGGATGCAAGGTGCTCCATTGACGCAAGATTTCTGCATAGGGGCGCGGGTCAACGACTTCATCGACCGCCACGCCAGCCAATTCATCGGTCGTGATGTTTCGAATGCAATTGCCACTGGTTTGGATGCCGTGCATGTCGACCGTGGCCAACAGGTCCATCACGTCGGCGGACTTGCTCAGTGGAATCCAATTGAATTGAACGTTTTGGCGGGTGGTGAAGTGGCCATACCCTTTAATCAGGCTAGGTGACTTGCCTGGCAAGGTATTTTGTTGCGCCTGAGCTTTGGCAAACAGTTCGGGATCAGGCTGGTCATATTCTTCGGCAATTTTGGCCAACACGCTGAGTTGCTTGCTAGAAATTTCGCCGTAAGGAATGGCCACGCGCAACATGGGCGCATACCGCTGAACATACCAACCATTTTGAAGGCGTAAAGGGCGAAATTCATCATCGGACAACTGGCCTTTTTGCCAACGCTCAAGCTGATCTCGATGTTGAGCCGCGCGCAATTTTACAAATTGGCGGTCGAATTCGGTGTATTGGTACATCTGGTGCAGGGGTAAAGTTCGGACTTTGCCGATGAAGAAATGAACTTTACCCACT
>JACCEA010615949.1_pt1 | contig 15743 bp, 13 predicted proteins | sample 7449851 | NCBI WGS metagenome assembly JACCEA01 (sample SAMN15323453, study PRJNA562643) | freshwater metagenome | isolation source: river surface water | place: USA:Blue River Watershed | collected 2017-08-18 | reverse complement strand
TTCAGAAACCTTGGTCTAGAGTTGCGCGCTGTAAGCCGATCCCTGATAGCTCAATCGGCAGAGCAGCCGGCTGTTAACCGGCAGGTTCTTGGTTCGAGTCCAAGTCAGGGAGCTTTTCATTTAGACTCACGCCCATGGCAATGGTCCGAATTCGCGTAGCACTCCCTGATCGTCCAGGTTCACTTGGAGCGGTCGCCTCAGCAATTGGTTTTGCCGGCGGCGATATCCGTGGCTTAGTGGTTCTCTCCTCTGAAGGCGGCCGCGGGATTGATGACATCACCGTTGCATTTCCTGGAAATGATCCCCAGGATTTAGTAAATGTATTAAGCGCAATTGGCGGAGTAGAAGTTATCTCCGTAACCCCGGTTAGTTAATTACCTTAGCTCCATCGCTGGGCAAAGAATCAAAAAATCTCGGAGCTGGATAGCCCGCGTCTGCAAAGGCCTTTTCAATTGCTAGAGAGATTTTGCCAGCATCTTCATCTCTAATTAGCGCGATGGCGCTGCCACCAAATCCACCACCAACCATTCGAGCTCCAAGAGCTCCGTTGGCGTTAGCGGTATCGACTACAAGATCTAACTCTGGACATGAGACTGTGTAATCATCGCGCAGCGAGATGTGGGATTGATTTAGTAACTGGCCAAATTCGGAGAAGTGTTTATCACGCAATCTTTCAACGGCATTGAGAACTCTGGCAATCTCTGAGACCGCATGTCTGGCACGTTGAAACTCAACAGCGGTTAACTTATTTTTTTCTCTTTCCAACTGTGGCATATCAAGCACACGCATAGAAGTGACGCCAAGTTTGGTAGCAGCTGACTCGCAAGATGCGCGTCGTTCTGCGTAACCTCCATCAATCAATGCATGATGCGCTCTGGTATCAACAATCAGTAGTCGCAAGCCCGCTCCCGCGAAATCTACTGGAATATGCTGGGTTGAAAGATCGCGACAATCCAGTAGAAGTGCATATCCGGCTTTTGCCATCAATGAAACAGATTGATCCATGATGCCGCAAGGCACTCCAACATATTGATTCTCTGCCCGCTGTGTTAGCTGTGCCAATTCAGTTAAGGATCTACCGAGAACAAAGAGGTGATTTAAGGCGGTTGCAACGCTGCACTCTAGAGCCGCTGATGAGGAGAGTCCGGCACCCAACGGAACCCTGCCATCTACATATATATCCAGGCCATCTTCTATCTCTAGAGACCAGATGACTCCGAGTATGTACCGCGACCAACCAGCGCCACCTTTTTGCTGCACCTGCGCGACAGTGCTGTGAATCATCTCCTCAGGATGCTGAGCTGAAACAATTCGAATTTGATCATCTTCTCTTTTTCTAATGGCAGATTTAGTAACGGCATCTATGGCAAAGGGAAGAACAAAGCCTTGGCTGTAATCAATGTGTTCACCAATTAGATTAACTCTCCCGGGTGCTTGCGCAATCACCTGCGCTGGTGCGCCAAAGCTTCTTTCGAAGGCTTGTGCAATATCCATGATTAAAGATTTACATCCCGCAACTGTTGAGCAGATTGCTCTGGTTTCAAATCCATCATGAAAGCACCAAAGGCTGATTCAGAGCCAGCCAAATATTTGAGCTTTCCAGGTGCTCTTCTAATACTTTGAATCTGCCAGTGTAGGCGTAGGGCATCCCGACCAACATTAACTGGAGCTTGATGCCAAGAAGCGATGTAAGGCATGGTCACACCAAATACACCATCCAGTCTTTGCAGTACCTCCTTGGCAATTGGTGCAAAGGTGTTGCATTGCTCCTCACTTAAAGCCACCAAATCGGCAACACTATTTATTGGCGCAATGTGAATCTCAAAAGGATAACGTGATGCATATGGCACATAGGCAATCCAGTGTTCATTTTTTGCAATCACTCGAGATCCGTCTGAGATTTCCCGAGCAATGATGTCATCGAGCAATACTCTTCCAGTTTTCTTCAAATGTGATTGCGCGACCTCTAACATTCGGGCGGTCTTAGGTGGTAGATAAGAGTAAGCGTAAATCTGACCATGCGGATGATTTAAGGTAACCCCTACCTCTTCACCACGATTTTCAAATGGGGCTACATGTTGAATGAATGGCAAGGTTGAAAGTTCCGAGGTGCGATCACGCCAGGCCTCCAAAACTGTGCGGATTTGCTGATGCGATAAATCCTTGAATGAGGAGTCGTAATCTGAGGTATAGCAAACCACTTCACACTTTCCAGCGGCCGGGATTGCAGGTGCGGAAAAATCAGGATTTTCCGGCGCAAAAAATTCAGATTCAGGTGGTCGAAGTGAAGGGGAGCGGTTATCAAATACAACAACTTCATAGTCGCTTTCGGGAATCTCAGTAAGGAAACCGGGACGACTAGGCGCTAGCGGATTTAACTCCTTTGGAGGAAGAAAGATGCGCCCCTGTCTATGTGCGGCAATTACGACCCATTCGTTATTTAGAGGGTCTAGTCGCATCTCGCCAATCAAAGGCTGTTCTTCGGCTGGTCTTTCATCGACAGCTTCGCGAAGCTGTCCTTTGGTGTCGTAATAACGAATAGTGCGACCATCCATCAGGGTGCGATCGGTGCGTGTGACCCCTGCGCCTAATTTCTTTGTCGCCATAGTGAGTATTACTCTACCTGCATGTCCGCTAAGGCTCATCTCTCCAATGGTGGAGTCGATATCTTTCTCGAGGTTGTTGATGGTGCTTTGGTTGTGCGGTATTGGGGCGCCAGTATTGAAGGCGGATTTGAGAACATTCCATTTTCTAGATCAGTAGCCCATAGTGATTTTGATGCCCTGCAAAATCCAGGAGTTATGCGTGAGCATTCTCGAGGATGGTTGGGTTATCCAACAATCTCAGGTCATCGCGCTGGCCAGAATTGGTCAACCAAGTTCACAGTAACTAATTTCCAAAGCACCAGTAATTCTTTCCTGGCAACTTTGCATGATGCAGATGCGCAGTTAACCCTGGAGCTTTCTGGACAGCTTGATAAATTTGGTGTTTTGAAATCAGCCATGAAAGTTGTTAACCATGGTGCTGATTACACATTAAATGAACTTTTCTACTGGCTGCCACTAAGCGATAAAGCGGTTCAAACCTTGGACTTCGCCGGACGCTGGTCAAATGAGAGAAATCCGCAGCGCAGAGATATCCAAATAGGTAGATGGGTTCGCGATTCTCATGAAGGGCGCAGTGGTCACAACTACACAATTGGACAGATTGCTTTAGAAGCAGAGACCAATTTCGCTAAGGGTCAGGCTTGGGCGGTTTCTATAGCTTGGAGCGGTGATGTTCAATACTGCGTTGAGAAAAATTATGAAGGCGTACAAAGCATCGGCGCGGCCGAGGTTTTGTTGCCTGGCGAGGTAATTCTAAAAAACGGAGAGGAGTACGCCGCTCCAGAGTTCTTCGCTTGGTACTCCAATAAAGGTCTAGATGGTTTAGCAAATACTCTCCACCAACATCTGCGTGCACGCAATGTTCATCCAAGAAAGCCGCGGCCGCTAACACTCAATATGTGGGAGGCGGTTTACTTTGATCACGATGAAGCAAAGATTCGCCAACTAGTTGATATTGCCTCAGAAATTGGGGTAGAACGTGTAGTGCTTGATGATGGATGGTTTGGCTCACGCCGAAATGATCGCGCTGGACTAGGTGATTGGATTGTAAGTAAGGAGGCCTGGCCCAATGGCTTAGCCTCAATTACTCAGTATGTTGTCAGTAAAGGTATGGAGTTTGGGCTTTGGTTTGAAGGCGAAATGGTTAATCCAGATTCAGATCTCTATCGCAACCACCCAGATTGGATTTTGAATGTTGCAGGACGCGTTCCGCCAACTTGGCGTCATGAGTTAGTTCTAGATCTATCTAAGCCAGAGGTCTTTGATTACATTCTCGAGCACACCAGCAAGATTCTCTCTGAGTATCCGATCTCCTACATTAAGTGGGATCACAATCGGACGCTGGTTGATGCAGGCTCCTCTGGGTATCCTGCGGCAAGAAAGCAAACTAAGAGTTTGTACAGATTGTTTGCTGAGTTGAAAAAACGACATCCGGGATTAGAGATTGAATCCTGCGCCTCCGGTGGTGCGCGCATTGACCTTGGCATTATTGATTTGGTAGATCGTTTTTGGACCAGTGATAACAACGATGCGTTGGAGAGACAACGCATGCAACGTTGGAGTATGCAGTTCATACCACCAGAGTTATTAGGCACCCATATTGGATCCAATCCTGGGCATCAGACTGGACGAGATCTTTCTTTGGCCTTTAGAGCGGCCACGGCACTTTTTGGCCACGCAGGAGTTGAGCGTGATCTAACCGCGTTGAGTGCAGAGGATTTAAAAGCCCTAAAGAGTTGGATTGCTCTATACAAAAATGAGCGAACACTTTTGCATTCTGGCGAGATAATCCGAATGGATTATCCAGATACATCCCACTATCTCTTTGGCGTGATTAATACTCAAAGGAGCGAGGGTCTTTTCTCATACGTTCAACTGCAGCCAATAGTTGCTTCTCATGCACCCAAGTTGTTTTTCCGTGGCTTGACCGCAAAGCAAAATTATCAGGTCACTGTTGTTAAGGATGCGGGGAGCGCTCAATTCATGGCGATATCCAATCCAGATTGGTTGGAATCCGGCGCGGTAATAACCGGCGCAGCTTTAGAGCAGGTTGGTTTACCGGCTCCGATATTGCGCCCTGAAAACGCCTTGCTGTTAAGGATTAAAGCGGTTTAGTTTTACTCCAGCCAATCTAGGGTTCTAGAAATCGCTTTCTTCCATAGTTGATAACCAGAGCTAGCCAAGCTGCTATTCAAGTCAGCGTTCCAACGCATTCCCTCTTGCCACTTAGCATGCAACTCTGAGGTGTCTTTGAAAACCCCTACCGCTAAACCTGCTGCGTAAGCCGCACCCAATGCAGTGGTTTCAATAATCAACGGTCTGACCACATCGATGCCCATAATGTCTGCCTGCATCTGCATGCAGAGTGAATTAGCGGTGATTCCGCCATCAACCCGCATCTCGGGAAGTTTTACCCCACTATCAGCTGACATCGCATCCAAAACATCACGGGTTTGATAGCAGATAGCTTCAAGTGCGGCGCGAGCCAAATGTGCTTTGGTTGCGGCTCTAGTTAATCCAACAACAACTCCGCGGGCATCATTTCGCCAATACGGTGCAAACAATCCTGAAAAAGCCGGGACAAAGTAGACCCCACCATTGTCGGGAACTGATTTTGCCAATGGCTCAATATCGGGTGCAGCAGAGATTATTTGTAGTTGATCTCGGAGCCACTGAATAGCTGACCCGGTAACTGCAACAGAGCCCTCGAGCGCATAACGTGCAGGCTGATCACCAAATTTGAAACAAACAGTGGTCAGCAAACCATTTTTGGATCTAACTATCTCTGTTCCAGTGTTTAACAAGGCGAAATTTCCTGTGCCATAAGTAGTTTTTGACTCGCCTCTTTCGAAGCAGGCCTGTCCCACCATCGCAGATTGCTGATCGCCCAAGATTCCAGCGATTGGAACAGCTGAGCCGACAGGTCCTGCAGGATCTGTGTGGGCATAGATTTCAGATGAGGATCTAATCTGCGGCAAAATTGCACGTGGCACACCAAAAATATCAAGCAACTCCTGATCCCAATCTAAGCTTTCGAGATTCATGAGCAGGGTTCGGCTGGCATTGGTGACATCGGTTAAATGAACTCCACCACGCGCGCCGCCGGAAAGATTCCAAAGTAGCCAGGTATCGACTGTTCCGACAAGAGCGCGATCACTTTTTACCGCTTCTTGGACCGCTGGAACATTATTGAGCAACCAATTGATTTTGCTGCCGGAGAAATATGGAGCGATCGCTAAGCCAGTCTTATGGGTAATAACTGTTTGCTTGTCCTGCGGGATAGAGCTTAAAAAGTCAGCGGTTCTGGTGTCCTGCCACACAATTGCGTTAGCTAAAGGTTCACCAGTTTGATTATCCCAGATGACGGTGGTTTCTCTTTGGTTTGTAATTCCAATGGCTGATAACTCTGAACCTGTGATACGGGCCGCCTTTAGCGCGCCAGCAATTACATCTTTAGTGCGTTGCCAGATCTCGGCGGCATCATGCTCGACCCATCCAGCTCGCGGCAGAATCTGCGTGTGCTCCATTTGATGCTGTCCAACAATCTTTCCGGCATCATCAAAGACGATGAAGCGGGTACTTGAGGTTCCTTGGTCGAGTGAGCCGATGTAAGACATAAGCCGTATCCTAAGCCTGTGCCGCTTTCAAATTCGAGCCTCAATGAGGGCCAACGCCAACAGGCGATTCATGATTTGGCCCATGACGAGTTCGACATTCTTGTTGTTGGCGGCGGAATTAACGGAGTTGGAATTGCTTTAGATGCCGCCTCTCGTGGCTTGCGTGTTGCGCTGGTAGAAAGCTCAGATTTTGCCGCTGGAACCTCATCTAAATCATCAAAGTTGATTCATGGCGGTCTGCGTTATCTAGAGCAGTATGACTTCAAACTTGTGCGCGAAGCTTTGAATGAACGCGAGCTCATGGTCAGCACACTCTCACCGCATCTAGTTAAACCGGTTTCATTTCTCTACCCTCTACAAGAGAAGTTCAAAGAGCGCACCTATGTTGGTGCCGGTATGGCGCTTTACGATGCATTACGTGGCTTCAAGCGAGCGCTGCCGTGGCACAAACATCTATCGCAAAAAAGAATTAGCGAGATAGCCCCTTCACTTCGATTAGATGTGGTCACTGGTGGTTTTCAATACTTTGATGCACAGGTTGATGATGCCCGGCACACAATGAGCATTGCGCGAACCGCAGCCAAGTATGGAGCGGTAATCACGACCCGTACTCGGTGTGAAGAATTGATCAAAGAGGGTAAATCTGTTGTTGGCGCTAAAGTCAAAGACTTAGATAGCGATGAGATTATTGAGGTCCGAGCCAAGGCAACAATCATGGCCGCTGGCGTTTGGACCGATCCGCTCTATGAAAAGTTTGGCTTGAAACCAGGCTACGCGGTGCGTATGTCTAAAGGCTCTCACATAATTGTTCCAGGCGATGCCATCAAATCTGAGTCTGGTGTAATCATCAAGACTGATGTCTCAGTCCTATTCATTATTCCTTGGGGCGACAAGTGGATTGTGGGAACTACCGATACTGATTACAACGAAAGTCGCGAAGAGCCGCTAGCCACCGCCGATGATGTCACCTACATAATTAATCAAGCCAACCGAGTCTTAGAGCCGAAGTTGCGAAGAGAGCAAGTAATTGGTGTTTTTGCTGGTTTGAGACCTCTGGTTTCAACAGATCCAGATTCGCCAACCACAAAGCTTTCTCGCGAACATGTTGTAGATAGCCCGACTCGTGGCTTTGTTTCAATTGCGGGTGGCAAATACACCACTTACCGTGTCATGGCACAGGATGCGGTTGATGAAGCTATCAATCATCTGCGTCGCTTGGTTCCGGAATCTGTCACCGAAACCTTGGCAATTATCGGAGCCGAGGGTTACTCAGTATTGATGAATCAAATCCCACGACTGGCTAAGGAGCTCAATATCTCCGAGGCTACGGTTGAGCATCTACTAAATCGTTACGGCTCTCTAATCGAAGAGGTCTTAGCTCCGGCGCAAGAAGATGCAGAGCTTCTCGAGCCGGTTATTCCAGGCCTTCCGTATATTGGCGCAGAGATTGTTTATGCCGTCACTCATGAAGGTGCGAAAAGTATTGATGATGTGTTATCACGAAGAACTCGCATCGCATTTGAGGATAAGAATCAAGGTTTAGATGTGGTGGAGGAAATCGCAGATTTAATAGCTCCTCATTTAGGATGGAAGAAGCCGCAAAAGAACGCTTCAATAAAGGAGTACCAACTACTGGTAGAGCGTCAAAATCAAATACTAAAGGCAGCAAAAAAGAGCGCGACTAAAGCTAGTTAGTTTTTAATCTGACCTTTACAGGTATCAACCGCAACAACTGGCTTGGTGGGCTTTGGTGTCGCAGTTGGTGATGGTGAAGGGGTTGGCTCTGGACCTTGTTCTAAGCTAAAGGAAATATTCTGTCTAATCTCTGCATGGGTTCCAGTTTGATCGACAAAGGCAACAAAGCCCTCAGTTAATCCCGCGGGCAGATTCCGCAAAGTTAAGGTCCAAACCCCGGAAGCATCTCGCACAGGAGATTGATTAACTCTTGGTGGACGCTCGCCATTTAATCTAAATGCAACGGTGCCGGTAACAACTGGATTGCCAGTTGGCCTTTTCACCTCGACCTTTATGCGAACTGGTTTATCGGTGCTACTTGCCCGTAGATCGGTAATCAACATAGTGGTGGGCTCTTTGACCGGCAGAAAATCACCAGTTGCAGGGGTCCAGACTCCACGGGTTAATTGCAGGAATGATGCCGCGTCACCTCGAAAAACATTTAAATCAACACGGGTAGATGCAACTCCATATTTTTTACCAATGCCGCAGGATGAGTACTGCCAGATCTGCCATAAAGATGAGCAATCAGAGGTTGACCAAGAATGAACAAAGCAGCCAAAAACTTTTCTACCTGGTTCGGCTGTTGGATCAGCTGGGTTTACTCCGTATTGCGCTTTCCACAATGGATACTGGCGTAGTTTTTCGCTACGAACCATCGCCTGCTCTAAAAATGTTGGATAGGAGTAGAAAATTGGTTTGCGTCCAGTCTTTTCATGCAAGGTTTCCATCCAGGTTTCAGCCCACAAGGTAACCAAGGTTCTGGGGGCATATTTGGTGCATTGACTGCCTGAAGATGCAACACAGTTGTTTTCTAGATCCAATGCGTAAGGAAGATCTTTTTCGCTATAGCCACCAAGACTTGATAGCCGCCAAATCGCTTTTTGGGCCTGAGCTTGCGCATCCCTTATTACTTCAGCGCGATCTGTTGTGTTAGGCAAAACCGCATAGTGGTAATAACCGGTGTAAAGGCCAGCTGCCTGCGCCGCATTACGATTCATCAAAAGATACTTCAAAGCCAGAGCATCTGCTTCATCGCGAGTGTCGGAGGCTTTGATTATGACAAAGCGAATTCCGGCATCGTACATTTTTACAAAATCAATTGGCTTATCGCCAGGATGCTGCCATCTACTTACATCAGTTCCGTGGATGCGGCCGCCTGGTCCGGTTAATGCAATTAACTCATCAGGGGTGCTTATCTGAGGCGATGGTTCGATAACAATAGAACGGGTTCCGGTAACCAAAGTCTTTGCACCGATTGAAACTCTGGCTCGGTATGTGGCTTTTCCAGCCAGTGCGGTGGCTCGAGCCTGAATCTTCCATGCACCACTAGGTGTTGATTTGGTGCGCAATCTTGTATCACTCCAAGTATTTCCAAGTTTTACATCAATCTTGACTACCGCATTTTTAACCTTAGGTCTGATAACTCCATGAAAGGTCACTTTGTACTCGGGAAAGGCTGGGGTCTGCACCAAGTTAAAAGAGGAGGCTGATCGCGCTGCCTGTGCTGGAGATAGAAGTGTTGCGGTTAGAACAATTGCCAGTAGCGGAGAAATCAGACGCGGTCGAATCACTCCGCAATTATGTCGATTTGTTCTCCAAAAATCTCAACACACGCCTGTTCCAAAACTTTGCGGTGGGATTCCTTGCGGACCGCCGTGAAATCATGAACTCCGCTTAACTTCTCAGCATCCACAAAACTTAATCTAAGTTGATTGTTATCAATTGAGACCAATCGAGCATCGAAAAAAGCCAGCCAAGCAACACGATTTTCCCGCTCTACCAAATCAAGAACATCATTCCAGCGGGATTTGATCTCAGCCAAGGTCAGTTGTTGAGACATTTGAGAGGCGTTAGCTGAGGATGGCCAAGAGAGCAGCAGCAGTGGCCGCAAAGGAGACGATAACTTTTCCACCCAAGCTCTCCAAAAACTTCTTACCAAACCCAAAGTAGGTCAATGCAAAAATCACAACTCCAGTACCCACAATTAGAAAAGTAGTTGTGCTGAGATCTGATTTACTACTTTGGTAACGCAGATTGATAAGGCCTACCGCGATCAATGCGTATGCGGTGTAGCGGAAGTATTGAAGTGCACTCACTCTTGATCATCCTTTGTTGCCTGCTCGGAGTCAGAGGGCAGTAGCCAGGCGCGATCCTCATCAAAGGAGTACTTGGCCACCTGTCCAACCTGAACAATCTCTTCGTAGATTGGATCTGAAACAACCGCCAAGATGACACCTTCATCGGTTTTCAAGGTGTACTCCACATGGTTTCCGTAGAAGACAACATTGGATACAACGCCCTCACTCTTGCCGGGTTTTGCCGACTTAGAGGCGGATACCGAGATTGACTCTGGACGCACCAAAAGCACGGGATGTTTTGAGGTCAAAGCATTTTCTTGAGCTGAAACCTCTAAGTCAACTCCGCCTACAACTACTGAAGCTTTACCAGAGCGGGCTTTCTTAGCGCTTTCAACCTTTAGGAAGTTTGAACGCCCAATGAAGTCAGCCACAAACACCGATGACGGGCGGCGGTAAACCTCATCAGGATTTCCAACCTGCTCTACAACTGCGTTACGCATAACAACAATTCGATCAGAAAGGCTCATCGCTTCATCTTGATCATGGGTTACAAAGATGCTGGTGATGCCCAGGCGTCGCTGAATATTGCGAATCTCTACTCGCATCTGTGCGCGCAGTTTTGCGTCAAGGTTGGAGAGTGGCTCATCAAATAGCAGCACTTTAGGACGCACAACCATGGCGCGTGCCAGAGCTACACGTTGTTGCTGTCCACCAGAAAGCTGGTTTGGAGCACGGTTTGCCAAGTGTGAAAGGCTAATCGATTCCAGAACTTCAGCAACCGCCGCTTTAATTTCTGCGCTAGACATCTTCTTGATGCGCAATCCATAAGCCACGTTGTCAAAAACCGTCATATGTGGAAAGAGTGCGTAGGACTGGAACACCATTCCCATTGGTCGCTTATCTGGTGTCATTGCAACCAAATTCTCGCCATCCAATAACACCTCGCCGGAGGTTGGGGATTCAAAACCAGCGATCATGCGAAGTGCTGTTGTCTTTCCGCAACCAGATGGTCCCAGCAGAGTTACAAACTCACCTGGGTTAATCGTCAGTGATAGTTCACGGACCGCTACTACCTTTTCTTTGCCGTTACCAAACTCCTTTGTGAGGCGTTCAAGTCTTAGGCTTCCGGTTTTGCTTGCCATCATTTCTCCTTAGCGTCCTGTCACCATCGGGCGATCAACTGAAACTTGAGTCTTCCTTACCAAGAGGTTGATTAATCCTCCAATTACCATGATCAAAACAATCAAAATGCAGCAGAGGGCAAAAACATTGCCGTATCTGCCTTGGTCCGCCTCAGCCAAAATCTTCTGCGTAAGAATTGAGGTATCTGGCGTTACCAGGAAGATGATCGGGGAGAGGGTCGTCATTGAGTGCGCAAATGCGTACATCAATCCAGATAGATAAGCACCACTGATCAAAGGCAATGTAATCAAGCGGAAGGTTTTTCCACCCGCTGCGCCCAAGGAGGCAGATGCTTCCTCGATGGCAGGATCAATCTGTTGCAACTGTGAAATACCAGAACGTTGGCCCGCAGGGCTGGAGCGGATGATGTAAACCATCACGATTGCAATGGCACCGCCCAAAATAGCTCCGCCACCACCGACTTGAGGGAACACTGTGAAATCTCCAATTTTCACTGGATCGTTGTAGGTAATTGCATAGCCGATACCGATAACAGTTCCCGGAACAGCAATACCCAACATTCCCAAGAAGTCCAAGGCTTCAGCACCACGGCGAACCTTTCTGATTACCAACCAGGCGATGACCATGCCGAAGATTCCGGCTAGTGGAGTTGCCAGCAAGGCCAAAGTCGCTGTGGTCTTAATTGCACCATTAGCAAAACCGCCCAAGAGATAGCGGAAGTTATCAAGCGTGAACTCGTTGTTCACGCCAATAATCTTCACGAAAGCGCCGAAGACAACGGTGAGATAAACCAAGATAATTAATGAAGTAAGAATTCCAGTAACGCTAAGCAAGAAGAACTTGGCTGGCTTCGAGGTAACCATTGTGGGTCGACCGCTAGGTTTACCGGTAACCGAAACTACCGAGCGTTTTTGTGCCCAGTAGCGCTGTATCAAGAAGACCAGAAGTGCCGGAAGCAATAACAATGTGGAGTAACCAGCAGCAAGAGAAATATCGTAATCACCATTGATGGCCATATAAGCGCGCGATGCTAATACCGTGTAGTTGCCGCCAATAATGATTGGGTTGGCCAAATCAGCAATTGCCTCAATAAATAACAAGAGGAATGAGCCGGCGAATCCCGGAATCAGCAATGGAAGAGTTACAGTTTTGAAAACCCGCCACTTACTTGCACCCAAGCTGGAGCCCGCCTCATCAAGCGCCGGATCTAGGCTACGCAACATGCCTAAAAGGTTCATGTATGCGATCGGGAAAAAGGAGAGAGTTAAAACCAAAACCAAGCCGGTGAAACCGTAAAGAGTTGGACGCCAATCAAAAACACCACGGGTGATGATTCCGCTGCGGCCAAACAAAACAATTACAGCGGTCGCAAAGGCGAACGGAGGGGAGATTATTGGGATTAAGTTAATAATGTGCAAAACCTTTTTGCCGCGAAACTCTACGCGGGCCTGGGTGTAAGCCATGATGAAACCCAGCAATGTTCCAAGGGTGGCCACTGTGAGACCCAACTTTACTGTGTTCCAGATTATGTCTCTAGTGACGATGTCACTGAAAGAGTTTGTCAAAATGGCGCTGCCAGAAGGCTGTGTTGAGTAGATCAGAATATTTGCAAGGGGGAGCAGGATCAGGAAGCCAATAATTAATACAACTAGAACCAAAGCAATCTTGGTAAAGATGTCGTACTTGGCACCACTTGTCTTGATGGCCAACTGAGAACTCCTAAATCGTTATCTGGTTAAGTTCAAAGGAAAGGGTTCTGAAGATAACTTCAGAACCCTTGTCCCGATTACTGCTCGTTTTCTATCTAGTTAATTACTTAGCTGATGAAGCTAGAGCAACTTCCTTATCAAAGCGTGACTTTAGGCGTGTGCCTGCAAGTCCAGCTTTTTCAGCGTCATAATCCAAGAGTGCAATCTTGTTTAGACGAACCATGCGACGGTCATACTTCGCATTTGGGTTAGTCAAAACTTGATAAGACTCAGCTGTTGCAGGGCCAAGGTTTTGTGCCTCAGCAGATAGCGCGAAGTCAATGTAAGCCTTAGCTGCATCGGAGTTTTTTGCACCCTTCACCAAACCAACAGCACCAATCTCAAAGCCGGTTCCATCCTTAGGGAAAGAGACGACTAGTGGATTTCCGCGCAGAATTGCGGCGGTACAGTCATGTGAGAACACAAGACCGGTAGCAACTTCACCACGACCAAGTGGGCCGGTTGGACCAGCACCGCTGCGGGTGTAGGAAAGAACATTCTTGTTCAAATCCTTCATGTAGTTAATTGCTGCATCCTCTGATCCCAAACGAAGAACCTGTGTGTACAGCGCTGTGTAAGCGGTACCTGAGGTTCCTGGGTGGGCCATCATGATGTTGCCTTTGTACTTTGCGTTGAGCAAATCATTCCAGCTGGTTGGAGCTTTCATGCCGAGACGCTTTAACTCATTTGTGTTGGAGCAGAATGCAAGTGCGCCCATGTAAACGCCGGTCCAGTAGCCATCAGCATCCTTATGTTGAGACTTAAGCATGTTTCTGGTTGGAGATTTATAAGTGTCTAGAACTCCCTGAACACGGGCAGAGATGTATGTGTCGTTAGGACCGCCATGCCAAACATCAAACTCTGGATTGTTTTTGGATGCCACCAAGCGGGTGAGGCCTTCACCTGCTGAAAGGCGGATAAATTTTGTTGTGATGCCAGTCTTCTTCTGGAACGCAGAAGTCATGGCAATACACCACGCCTCTTGAGCGCCACAGAGAACATTTAGTGTTCCAGACAATTTACGACCTGCTGCATACTGAAGGTTGCCGTTAACACGTTCGCATGTATAGGTAACTCCAGAGATGGTGCGGACCTGACCTTCTTGTCCACACTTGCTGCCCTTTAGGTCACGTGCTGCTTGCGCAGGAGCGACAGCTGAGAGAAGTGATAGGACTAGAGCGGATAGCGCACCGAATGCGATCAACTTTGATCTTTTCATTCTTGCCTTTCATCAATACGAGGGATATTGCTTACACAGGACAATAACAGGGCATGACCATAAAGTCATGAAACGCTAGGTTGCATATTTATAAAGGAGATAACCCCTGGTGGGGCGGGTCGGGCTCGAACCGACGACGACCGGATTATGAGTCCGGGGCTCTAACCAACTGAGCTACCGCCCCCTGAAGCGTGCTAATGCTACCCAACCTGATTGACCGTCAAAATTGTGCCGGGAACTTGTGTCGTAACGCCTGGAACACCGCTCGCGCCACTGTAAATCTCAGCACCGGTATCACTGGCTGCGATCATCAAGCGGTAGGCCTGCCCCGCAGAAGAATCAACAAAGAAGTTCCAAGCTGCGACAATTCTTTCCGCTTCTACTGTGGTTCCAATGTAAATATCGGTGGCGCTGGATGGAACATCCTCGAAAACGCTGTTAATGGTTTGCTGCAGCCAGATCGCAATAGTGAGAGATTTCTTGCCCGGGTTGTAAATTTGTGAAGAAAAGGCGAGGTTGTACTTTCCAGAGTTAACAATTACAACTTCGGAGTTGTTCCTTGTGATTACTCCATTGCTCCATAGCGTCGTGTTAATCGGGATTGGCGTACCCGAAGTCAGAATTGAGTGAATAGTGGAGTCGATGAAAGATCCTGAGTAACCAAGAGTTGTAATTCCAGTTGCACCAGTTGCTCCAGTTGCACCGGTGTCACCTTTAGGACCTTGCGCACCTGTTGAGCCAACAGAACCAGTTGCGCCGGTGTCACCTTTAGGACCTTGCGCACCAGTTGAGCCAACAGAACCAGTTGCACCAGTTGCTCCAGTTGCTCCAGTGTCACCTTTAGGACCTTGTGCTCCAGTAGCCCCCGTCATTCCCGTATCGCCTTTAGCGCCAATCGGACCAATCAGTGGGATCCCAGTTATCTGCCACTTAGTATCAATTGGTTTTGGTCCATATAAAAGGTAATTGTTTAAGTCTAGGAAGAAATCACCTTTTTTGCCCTCGTCATCTAACGGTTTGTAAAAGCCAGAGATTATGGTGTTGCCATCTTTGCCCGGGAGCGGGGCAGGAGGGTCCTGAATCTTTGCAGTAGTGGGCAAGGCAAATCTGATCAACTTCTCATTTTTTCTGCACTTTTTTGTCATCTGCTTTACTAAGCGGACAGTGCCCTTCTTTGTATCGACACAGTTGATGATTTCCACCTGTTTAGCAAGTGGTTCTGATGCCATTGAAACAAAGTAAGCAGATTGGGATACAAGAACAAAGATTGAGATAAGGGCGAACTTAAGCCTCACTGAGGAAGACTAATTGTGAAGTTACTGGCAAAAACTAATTTGTTCGGTCTTTGAAGAGTTACTTATTTAACCTTGATTTCAGGATGGATTCCCACATAGTCATGACCGCAAGAATCATGGCAAAGCCAAAGATTAAATCCTCAAATGGTGCTCCCGCGACACGTAATCCCATTATGGAGTTTGGGTTGTATGTGACTATCTCACGGCTTGTGAGCCACCAATTGGTAACAAGTTGAAAAGGGAGAATGATTGAATAGCTAAACCAGAACCGCAAAGTGGAGAGTAAAGAGTTTCTAGTAA
>JACCEA010129170.1_pt1 | contig 15743 bp, 29 predicted proteins | sample 7449851 | NCBI WGS metagenome assembly JACCEA01 (sample SAMN15323453, study PRJNA562643) | freshwater metagenome | isolation source: river surface water | place: USA:Blue River Watershed | collected 2017-08-18 | reverse complement strand
GAATCTCGAATCAGATATGATTGAATTCGCCAACTGGCGCTACGAGAACAAGTTTCTCAACACTAAGTAAACACCACCAAAGGAAATACATATGTACCCGTATCTCATCACCGGAAATGCAGTCGTTGTCGTGATCAACAACAAACAACACACTCTCTCTAAGGGTAATATCGGATTCGATGCTCTTATTGACGCCATCAAGGAAGGACGCTGGGCAGACGTCCGATCGCTCGCGACGCCTGTGACTGCCGTGCGCAAATTCAGTAACGGTTTGGTGGACGTCGTCGATGGACAAGTGACGTATGATGGTGAGGCTATTCATTCTGTTCTCGCACAGAAAATCGCCGACATGTTCGAGCAAGGATTTGATATTCGTCCACTGACGAATTTCATGAAGAATCTCTTCTCAAATCCATCGAAGCGTGCCGTCGATGAGTTGTATGGGTTCCTCGAAGCTGGTAATATGCCGATCACTGCAGACGGACATTTCTTGGCGTATAAGAAGGTCCGCGAAGACTACAAGGACGTGTATTCTGGCACATTCGATAATAGCGTCGGACAAGTAGTCTCGATGATTCGTAATAAGGTCGATGAGAACAAGGATAACACTTGTTCTTCCGGACTACACTTCTGTTCCTTTGAGTATTTGAAGAGTTTCGGTGGTTCGCGAATCATGATTCTGAAGATCAATCCGGCAGATGTTGTCTCGATTCCTTCTGATTATGTGGTCACGACAGAACATGGCACCGGTGGGACGAAGGGTCGCTGCTGTCGCTACGAAGTCATCGGAGAAGTAGCCGGAGAAGAAAGAGAAGAGCGAATTCTCAGCAAAACTGCCGTTGATACCCGTTTTACTAGATTTGATGGTTCGCTTGAGCGAGTATTCGATACGTTGACGCCTTCTGAGAAGGAGAAGATCGTTGATCATTATGGTCTCTATGACGCAACCTATCTTCTCAATCGTCTTCTCAATCGTCATACATATACCCAGATTCGTACGACTCTACGACGTCTTTTTAGTTAAACGTCCTTGACGCCAGTTATCAACAATGGAAGATTCGACGTCCTTTTTGAAGACTTGTCTCTCTTCTCTTCCATTGTTGATCCAAGCTCTTTTAAGACGTCCGACGCCGTATCCGAGTTCTTTGGCTTTCGTAGGATCGCACAAGAATTCGGTTTCTCCATCATTAAACCATGAGAAACCAGATGCTCCCGATTCTGAATTCGAGTTGAGAGGTTATGGTCAGACGGGCGCGGCTGCTGCAGCCGACGCTTGGGATCGTTACATTACATTAGGTGAAGAAAATGATTAAAGATCTACAAAAGTTCGTGGCGGAAAATCCCAAGCTGGTGAAGATGCGTGAAACCAGCAACCCAGAATTGTTCGTTCTCAAATATCAGCGAGCTGTTTTCTTCGATAATCTCTGGGATGAATATCTCGAGGAATGCCGAGGAACCGTAGTCGATAAAGACTTCAATCTGGTCAGCTATCCATTCACGAAGATCTTCAACTTCGGAATCGAAGAACGAGCGCCTAAGTGGTCAGATGATGAATTCGTCGCTTATGTGCGTAAGGTCAACGGTTTCATGATCGCTTGTACCTGGTATGATGGTGACCTGCTGTGGTCAACGACTGGTTCGATCGATTCGGATTTTGTTGGTTATGCGAAGGAAATCTTCAACGGATTTACTGAGCAACAACGCGAGAATTTCCGAGGAATTCTTCAGAGTGCGCCTACGGACACGTTCATGTTTGAATGTGTACATCCTTCAGACCCGCATATCATCCCCGAGGAATCTGGTCTATATCTGCTGGGATGTCGCGAGAAGATTTTCGGTTCAGAGATCATCTATGCTCCGATACATCATGCATGGGAAGATGCCGGCGCCGGCGTGCTGACGATTCCGGTCGAGTATGGGACGGTGAAGACTGTGAAAGAGAAGACACGTAACTGTACCCACGAAGGTTATGTGATGTATAATCACGATAACGTCGCGACGAAGATCAAGAGTCCGTTCTACCTGATGAACAAATTGTTTGCTCGCGGGAACACCGATCGCCTGCTGAATGGGAAAGCGAAGCAAATTCTCGACGAAGAGTTTTATGGTCTGATCGATCATATCACAAACAACCGCGAAGAATTCACGAAGATGTCGGTACAAGAACGTCTTTCTTTCACTCGCGCTTATCTTGAAGGAATTCTATGACAGAAACCAACGAAGAAATCTTCAACGAGTTTATGTCCACCATTGAAGGGAAAGACTTCTCTGGTGGACAACTCCCGAGAGTCGCGCGATATGCTTTCGAATTGTTCTGCCACCAGAAGCGTTGTGAATTTGTCGGACCAATGCCGATGACTCTGATCGATCTGACTTGAATTTACTTTTATTCCAGACTGAGTTATACTATCTATAAATCGAGGAGTTAAATATGTCTCTGGTCTACAAGTTATCTGAGTTGATTCGAATTCGGTTTCTCCGGGAGAATCGCGACGATGTTTGCGCTCGGTTATATCACTCAGTTCATCGATAACAATATTGGGACGAACAAGAATTATGTATGAATTTTATTAGAAATAGAAAGGGGGTGTCAGATGAGTAAAGTTTTTATCTCTTCCGACCATCATTTTCGGGCATCGTAACATCATCAAGTTTTGCCCTTGGTCGCGAGGTCAGTTCATGAAGAACGACGAGATCGATCTGGATGCGATGCATGAGACGATCATCGCGAATCATAATGACCTGGTCGGAGAAGACGACCTCACATATCTACTGGGTGATTTTGCTTTATGTAAGCCCGATCAAGCGATGCGGTTCATGATGCGGATGAACGGAAAGAAGATTCTCGTTCACGGAAATCACGATCGCAAGCTAGTATCTTCTAATGAGTTCCAAGACTCGTCAATGCGACGAATGGCTGGTCTGATCGAGGACACACCTTATAAGATGATCAGCCATAAGCACCCGGAAACAGGACAGAATTACGGGGTCGCTCTGTTCCACTTTCCCATCAGCGAATGGGACGGGTGTCATCGCGGTTCTCTGCATTGCTATGGACATCAGCACGGAGGTGGTGTGACTTCTCCGTTCCGTTGTATGGATATCGGTCTGGATACGAATGATCTGAAACCATATGATCTGGACGATGTGGTTCGTGTTCTCTCTGTGAAGAAAGTATTTGAATCAGGACATCACACCACTGGGAAGATGGAATGACTGACACCGAAATGATTGACTGGTTAGGCACAGCAGTTCGAGTTGAAATCAACCGAGTTCTCGTTGACCACAATAGAGGCGAAGAGATCGAAGTCACTATTGATCATTCCACCGGATACGGAAAGAATATCAGATCTGCTATTCGGGACGCAGCTCTATCGCATAACGATATAAACTATGACAAATAATCTCATCCTAATTCGTGGTATCCCAGGTTCCGGAAAGAGTACGACTGCCCGGAAAATGAAGGAGAAGAATCCTGCGTATATCCATATCGAGGCTGATATGTTCTTTATGCGCGACGGCGAGTATGTGTTCGACGCGTCTAAATTGGGTGCTGCTCATGCTTGGTGTCAAGCTCGGACAGAAGCAGAACTTCGCGCCGGGAAGACTGTGATTGTCTCGAACACGTTCACGACGATCAAGGAACTCGTACCGTATTTTCAGATCGCAGAACGCGTTCTCGGAACATATCCCGTGGTACATACATGTAATGGGGTATTCGAGAACGTTCACGGCGTTCCTCCAGAGAAGGTCAAGCAGATGCGCGACCGATTCGTCTCGGATATTTCGGAGTTTTACATATGATGAAGCTACTCATCACACTAGTTCCTTTGTTGGCTGCTCTGCCCGCGCAAGCAGGGTTTTTAACAGGCTTTGCTGTTGGACGAGCCACTAGCGGAAGTGGCTCCGAAACTGCTCTCCCGGAATCGTCAGCCACTGTCTTTTCGGATAAATACGACGTCATTACTTGCGCCCAGTCCACTCAACCCGGCAGGTGTCATAACACCGAGATGGTAAAACGGGTAGAAGACAAAACCAGCATCCGTGGTTGGCGCGAAGAACACCCAACAGAGGCTGAATACGCAGCTGCACGCGGGTACAAACTAATCCACCGTCGCGGTGTAGTTATCCAAAACGGCAATACGTGGGTGATTATGGAGGTGAGCAAATGACTGCTGTGGTGCGAGTAGGGGATATTGATGATGACTTTCCACCTAATTCGATGAAGACGGGTAGTCCGAACGTCTTCGTTAATTCGAAGAAGGTTACTAGAGTTGGTGACCTTGACGACGACTTACCACCTAATTCGACAACCACGGGAAGTCCGAATGTCTTCATCAATTCGAAGAAGGTCGCTCGGGTGGGTGATATCGATGATGATTTTCCGCCAGACTCGAAGAAGACGGGAAGTCCGAATGTATTTGCCAATGGGGTTTAAATGATCAATTCATATGTGATTGACACTTCGCTACCGAATTTCAATACTCAGAAACAAGTTCTCGATTCTCGAGTTTCAGAAGCTAAGAAGTCAAAGAAAGATCATAGTGTTGCTGTGAAAACCTATTATTTTCAAGGTTTAATCTCGAAGACCGAATATACATACACGTTCACGGAGTGATATGGCATCTCTAACAGTATATGCGACCGATAGCACAGAAGAAACTTATACGACTGATCTAGTTCGTTATAACGCCATATTCCAAGACGTTCGTTCGAGTGGAGTTTCTTGTAATAATACGAAGACAGAATCATTTAGATATGATGTCGCTGGAGTAGAACACAAAGTAACATCGATGAAATATGAGATGTCGACTATCGTGTTCCCATCACCGAAATAATTTGCAAAAACTGAGGATTCAAATGGATAATCAACACAAAAAGATCACTGGTCATCGTGATCTCACACAACAAGAGATCGATCTGATCAATAAGATCAAGGCAGTCGGCAGTACTCTCGATGAACTCATCGAAGAAGTCGAGCACACAAATCTATCAACAGGTAAGAGATCTGAATTAGACGAGATCGCAGAACCCGATTTGTGGGCACATCAAGCGAAGATCAATCTTAAGATCGGTCTGATGTCGCTTACTCGCGCCGTAGCAAAGCCGACGAGCTTCTGATGTTGAAGCCTTGCCCGATGTGTGGTTCAGAAATGGACCACGAAGATAGCGATTGTATGCACGCTAGCTTTGTTGGTTGGATCGATCAACCTCTATCCGAGAATCTCGCCCGTAGATATGTCAGAGCGATCGAAGTCCCACCAGAGCAAAGATGTTGGGAAATTCACTGTGTGAAACACTATGGTGGTTGTGGGGTCAACGTTTCTGGTGACACCAAACAAGAAGCCATTGACAACTGGAATCGTCGAATTTAATCAGGGAGCTGCGGCTCCCTTTACTTTTATTCCAGACTGAGCTATACTATCTCTAACGGTTAAACAAAGGTGTGTGAATGAGTAAGCTGTCTGCCATCATCGACGAATTGTCTTCTGTCGGGTCAACGTTAACGAAGAAAGAAATTCTTTCGACCAATAAGAATTTTGACCTTCTCAAAATGGCGTTCTGGTTGACTGAGAACCCGATGTTGAATTTCTATATTCGGTTGGATAAGACTCCACGAAAGGTCAGCGGGAAGCGCCGGATCGACGCGCCTCTTCTTCAATCAATCCATGAGACTCTCCACGGTCGAGCCCTGACTGGTAATGCTGCTCGCGCGTGGGTTAATGATATTCTCGACTCACTGACGCCTGAAGATCAGGTGATTCTGACTCGCATCATCAACCGAGATCTCGAGTGCAAGGTTGGTACGAATCTCTGTAACGTGACATGGGAAGGTCTCATTCCCGAGATGCCGTGTATGCTCGCTGATAAGTTTAACGAGAAGACCAAGAAGAATCTCAAAGAAGTCGGAGAGACCGAAGACCCTCAAATCGTGGTGCAATTGAAGTGTGATGGACTTCGCGCACATTTCAGTGTTGACGACAAGGGAATTGTGAAAGCATTCACCCGTTCTGGTAACGAGTTGATGCTTCATGGAGTATTCGATTTGGCGTTCACGAAGTATAAGAACCAAGTCATCGACGGCGAACTTCTGGTTCTTGGGTCCGACGGTCACGAAGATCGCAAGACAGGTAACGGGTATGGGAACATGGCTGTTCGCGGAACCATCACCAAACAAGAAGCCGAACGGTTCTCTCTGGTCGTTTGGGACGTCATCCCATTTGATAAGTTCTGGGCAGGCGAAACCGTTAAGACACCTTATATCGACCGATTCAATGCGATGAAGAATATCGTCGAAGAAATCGATCAACCGAAGAAGGTTTCTCTGGTCGAGACGAAGTTTTGCCGGACATTTGCCGAGATGCAAGAATTCTATGGTGAGAAGCTCGCCCAAGGACTTGAGGGTGCAATCGCGAAGACCATCGATATGCCTTGGGAGAATCGTCGCTCCAAGTTTATGTTGAAGCTCAAAGAAGAATTGTCTGCTACGTTGGTCTGTACCGGGACAACTCCTCACTCGAAGATTCCAGGTTGGATTGGTTCGATTGAATGTGAGACTTCTGATGGAAAGTTGAAGTGCTCGATCGGTTCTGGGTTTACCGAAGAAGATCGCGCAATGCCTCCTTCATATTTCATCGGTAAGCTAATCGATATGAAATACAACGCATTGATCACATCTCGTGGTCGTGAAGAATACTCGATGTTTCTCCCGATCTACAAGGGATTCCGCGAAGACGTTTCTGTCGCGGACACTCTCCCCAAACTCATGAAAGGTATCTGATGACTGACTATATGGTGAAAGTGATCGATCTCGAACGATCGATCTATTCAAATGAATATTATGTGAAACTTTGGGAACAAGTGAAGAATGGACGAGATATCACAGGTCTGAGTGATGAAGACCTGTGTACGATGTTGAATGCTTTCTGGATTATTCTTCCAGACTCGATGTCGATCCAACGAGATCCTTTCAATGCGCTGTGTGATCTTTGCGAAGGAATATATGTTCTTGGACCGACTAGTCTGGATATGATTCTATCGAGCGGCACCCACACCATTGAGTTCACCAAGAAAAACGGCGAATATCGAAAGATGCAAGCAACCCGCGACATCAATATCATTCGCCAACATCTTCCTGACTGCGTCGATCTAGAACCCGTCTACACCGAAGATACTTCAATCGTCGTGTTCGACCTGGAGAAGAAAGATTGGCGACGATTCATGGTCGAAAATTTGATTGAAATTAACTAAACGGAGGAAATGATGAGTGTAACATATAGCGACGAAGCCGCAAAGGCGATCAAGGGAATGGTCTCTGAGGTATCTGCCTCGATGACTCGAATGGAAGGTGAGCGAGATTTGATTAACGAATCTATCAAGAAGGTTGCCTCGGATCATGAAATTGATAAGAAGGTTTTGCGTAAACTCGCATCGATCTACCATAAACAGCTCTACCATACCGTGAAGCAGGAGAACGAGCAGGTCGAAGAGTCGTATCAGTTTTTGTTCCAGCCGGATGATTCTATCTAATGTATAATTTCATGATATACTGCCAGTTGGCTGTCGAAATCTGGGTTGATAATCTGAAGTCGTTGATGGGTATTGGAACGGGAGAAGAAAAATGAGTTTTGTTAATGGTGTGCGCGAATTCAATCGGATTGCCGGTACAAAAGAGGAATTCAATCCTCGCAAGGTCGCTCTCTATACAGGTCTTATCCTCGAAGAAGTACGAGAGCTCCTCGAAACTTATAATGACCCACGACTTGGGAAATTGATCACAGCAGTCGAGTATCATTCGAAGATGTTTAAGATCGGCGATTTCGACGAATCAGCTGAGACTATCAATCGAGAAGAAGCATTGAAGGAAACCATTGATATCGCAGTGGTCGCCCTGGGTGAAGGTATCTCTCTGGGCGCCGACATTGTCGGCGCTTGTGACGAAGTTTCCAACTCGAATCTGAGTAAATTTCCATTCGTCGATGGTGAACGAGTCGTTCTCAAAGACGAGAACGGTAAGGTGAAGAAGCCACCAGAATATCGACCAGCAGCAGTCGGTAAATTTCTCGATATCAAACCAGTCGGTGAAACTGTATTCAATCACATCACAAAGGAACTCAACAAGTGAAAGTCGTGACTCTTAAATTGATCAATGGTGATGAGATTATTGGTCGTGAGGTCGATGATGACACCACCGACAACACTATCTTGATGTCCAAGGTTTTTGTACTTCGTCTTCACCAATCACAAGACGGCTCGGTCGGTGTTGCGATGATGCCATGGATGATCTCAAATGACGCAGAGATTGCATTTGATCGACGAAATATTCTCGCCGGTCCGTTCAATCCTCCTTCTGACATGGAGCGAGGTTATCTGAGCCAGTCATCCGGTCTTCAACTGTGACTATGGGAGCTTCGGCTCCTTTACTTTTATTCTCGATCAAGGTATTATTGGTCCATGAATAGAATTCTCGAATGGGCAGCAGTATCAACAACAATTGCTGCTGCTATTTGTACGTCATTATCATTAATCCCGGTTAATATCTGGTTGTTCAATATCGCTAGTATTTTCTGGGTGATTCATTCATATCGCGTCAATAGAAGAGCTCTATTGGTGACCAATATCGGACTACTTTTGGTCTATTCGTTTGGTGCGTTGAGGAACAACATATGAACAAACAACAAGGTTTCGTCATCACATATTCGCATGGTGATGCAGATAAGGAAACGAAAGAGAATTTCCAAATCAGAACTGAAGCTGATTCTGAAATGCGATCGGCGATTCTTCGCGAATTAATGTATTTGAAAGAATGCATATTGACTGCCAGATCTTCTGGTAGAGATTCGCATCTTCCGGAAAGTCTTCGTCAATATGGGTATATCGTTCTCCCTAATGGGCAACATTTCTACCCAGAATTGGATCACATTTACGATCAACGAAACTTGTATGCGGCGATCGAGAACATCGAACCAATCATCTGACGCGTCTCGAGAGACTTTACTTTTATTCCAGACCGAGTTATACTATCTCTAACGGTTAAGTAACGGAGTCTGAATGAATACTGCAACGCGCACAGAGAAGGTCAACCGAGTCATGAAGGTTCGGGGTGAGCCCACTATCAACGAAGTACCGAACTGGGTTGAACGGTCGGAGTCATACAACCGCGACATGATCTATTGTCTTAATTGGTATAACAGCCATGTCGATCAAAATCAGTTGCGTTCGGTTTGTGAACAACGAGCCGGTCGTTCGTTGAAGAACGCATCCAATAATGATGTGATGCAACTTGGTGCGCTGATTCGCATGAGCAGTCAAGGAGCGAAATTTTCTGATGTCCATAATGCGCGTATCTCCGATCTTGCTGCGTCGTTGATCGCGAATGAAGAAGGACGTTCTCCGGTTGAGCGTCAACGTGCCGTCCGAGTTGATCAATCGAAGATCGCGATTTCTCAAATCGACGGTGCTATCGACGACTACACCACAAATGGGACGCCTCTTTCAATCGAGACGATTCTGAGTCAGTTCAAGTTCACGCGCGATGAGAAGAAGAGCGTTGATGCATATCTCACTCGGGTCAACCAGCAGTTCCGAGAAGCGATCACGTCGAAGGAATCGGATGTGAAGGAAGCTTGGTCGTTCCTCGCTCTGAAGAAACGAAAGGAATTGGTCGAAGCGACGAACGTTCGCGGAAAGAAGACCAAGACGATCGCGAAGTCCTCGCCGGTCAAGGTCGACGACCAGATCATCGCAGTCAATGAGAAGCACGGTATTGTGCAGGTCATCAACGGTTCTTCTTTGCAGATGGTCGGAAAATCCATCAAAGGTTTCGACCAGAAAATGTCATATATGGTTCGAGTCAAGGGAGTGTCTTCTTCAGCGTCCAAGACCGAAATGAAGAAGATGATCAGCGAAGGGAAGCGTATCAGTCAACCGGTGACTGGACGTCTCGGTCAACTGTGGGTTATGGTTTGACGCATAAGCAAACAACCACTTTACTTTTATTCCAGTCTGAGCTATACTACGTCTACTGAATTGAAAAGGAACTGAAAATGTCGATCTTCACCTCTAACGCACCCATCGTCAAAACTGCCGAAGCCAAGAAAATCACGCGTGTCGCAAACCGCGTGCCTAAGACTGTTCGCGAACGTCGCAAGTCGGGTCCTGTCACCGTGACTGTGTACAAGACTGCCTGAGCTTTACTTTTATTCAGAACCGAGTTAAAATTAAGGTTCTGTGTTTGAAAGTGGTTTTGTTATCTAGCAAGCCGAAGCTTCTGGGGGGTTGATATGTAACGATTTCGTTTTATGAGAATCTATAAGTTTGTTTTGAGTTATGTGTCTTTTTTGAAATTTTAATAGGAATATATTATGTCTAATGTGAATACCAACACCGTCGCTGTTTCGTTCGAAGTTCTGAAGGCGGGCGAGCTCGCTAACCTGCGCCGTGAACGTCGCAAAGCAGCAGAGCTGTTCGAATCCAAGCGTGAAGGTTATGCTTCGAATCCTGCTCTGAAGTCTGGTTTCGATGCTCTGGGTGAACTGGTCGCGAAGATGGACGATCTGATCCAAAAGAACGTCGACTATGCGGTCGCTCAGATCGAAGCGCGTCGCGCCAAGGTGACTGCTGCCGAAGAAAAGCGCGTCGCGAAGCTCAAGTCTTCTAAGTAAGAACTTCTTCACCAATCCAAAAGGGGCATGTGCCCCTTTTCTGCTTTAAGGAAACCGAATGATTCTTGTCGATTACACACAGGTCGCGATCGCGGCGACTTTCGCCTTCCAAGACGATATGAAGAAGGGTCGCGATACGGGTAAGATGCAAGACATCATCCGTCACGTTCTTCTGAATTCTCTTCTATCATATAAGCGACAATACACCAAGACATACGGTCAGATCGTGCTTGCTGGCGAAGGTGAAACGAATTGGCGTCGCGATACGTTCCCGCATTACAAGGCGAATCGTAAGAAGGGACGCGAGGAATCGGACACTGATTGGGCTTCGATTTTCGCTATCATCGGTGAGATTCGCGAGGAGCTGCGCGAGATCTTTCCTTGGAAGTTCGTGAACCACAAACGAGCTGAGGGCGATGATGTGATCGCTGCTCTGGTTCATTATCTCCAGGATAACGAGACAACCACCGGTGGGATCTTTGATGAACCTCAAGAGATACTCCTCGTATCGTCCGACTCAGATTTTAAGCAATTTCACAAGTTCAAGAACTTCAAGCAGTTCAATCCGATCATGAAGAAATGGGTCGCGAAGCCCGAAGAAGACTTCTTGATCGAAAAGATCATTCGTGGTGACGCTGGCGACGGAGTTCCGAGTGTTCTTTGTCCTGACGACTTCTTTGTGAACGAAGATACTGGTCGTGCTCCACCAGTGACGAAGAAGGTCATCGAACGATTCAAGAATGGTCTCGGTCTCACAGAGGAAGAGAAGCGTCGGTTTGAACGGAATCGGTTGATGATCGATCTGAGTCTGACGCCGACTGATATTCGTGACGAGATCGTGGCTAACTATAAGACAGCCGACGCTACTTGTGATCTACAGAAGATCATGAATCATCTGATCCAAAAGCGTTGCCGAAATCTCCTTAATGACGTACAAGCATTCAAAACCACATGAGCACAATTCTAGAAATTCTATCTGATGCGAACAAGAACATCAAGACGATCGTAACCCATAAGAACAACGCTTATCTTCGCAAATTCATGGAGGCAGCTTTCGTACCAGAAAAGAAAGTTCTCCTTCCTGAGGGTCGTCCTCCGTTCGAACCTCTGAAAGACTCGGCTCACCAAAACCCAGGAGCTCTGTGGCAGATCGCGAAGAAACTCGATGTTCTATATCGCACAGATGTGAAGCCAATCATCCGAGAAGTCGCATTCATCCGCGCTCTCGAGTCAGTATCAGAGGTCGAAGCCGATCTACTCATGATGATGAAAGATCAAACCGTTGATCTGATCTACCCTGAACTCACACACGAGAAACTGAAAGATGTCGGATACTTTTGATGATGTTTATATGGGGACTGCTTTGTTGCACGCGAAGAAGAGCAAAGCAGCGAGATACGATCGGTATTTCATGGATATCGCATATAGAAGCGCGGAAATGTCGTATGCTAAAAGACTCCGAGTCGGTGCGGTTATAACTAGAGATAATCGCATCATCAGTACCGGCTTCAACGGATCCCCACCAGGTCACGACAATTGTTGCGAGTTAGAAACCGAAAATGGTGTCCTGGTATCCAAGAAGTCCACTATCCACGCCGAGGAGAATGCGATTTTATTCGCTGCTAGAACTGGAATATCAACAGAAAACGCCACCATATATTGCACGCACTCGCCTTGTTTCTTTTGTGCTAGGTTGATTGTGAACGCTGGGATTCGTTCTGTGATTTACTCGGAAAAATATAGAGATGACGAAGGTTTGCGGTTTCTTATAGACAGTTCCGTCGGTGTTGTCGATATAAATACAAAGTCAACAACGCCGAAGGAAACAGATGACGTCAAAACATCGACATCACATAATCCCGAAACACATGGGTGGATCAAACGATCCTGAAAATATAGCGGAACTCACGGTCGAAGAACATATTCAAGCACACTTGAGACTATATGAAGAACACGGAAAATATCAAGATCTATGCGCCGCCAATCTTTTGAAAGCTAGTCTAGAGCCGAATTTTAGAGAAGCATCGTGTGCTCAAGCACGCCTCGCAGCCAAAATGAAGGCGCAAGAATTAGGACTACCGTCAACGTGGTATCTTCGTTCTGAAGAAAATCAGAAAAAAGTGACCGAGAAACATAGAGAATCTAGTCGGAAGGTTGGTGAGAAACAAGGAAAGAAAAATCGAGAAAATGGTCATATGCGAGCGATATCATTAGCGCAAACGAAGGAAGAACGAATCGAAAATGGTAAACGCGGCGGCGCGACAACAATGTCGAGAGGTAAAGGAGCGTTCGCTAATAGAGAAGAACGATTAAAGGTCGCCTCTCTCGGAGGGAAAACGCAAGGTGATAGAAATGCGGAATCAGGACATCTGAGTAAAATATCAAAAGATTATTGGGATTCTGTCAGAAATGGTGATATCGCGAGAGTGAAAAGAAAGTATTATTTTTCCATGGAAGAAAAACGAAGCATACTTTTGTCTGAGGACGATCCAATACCAGAAGGTTATGTACCGGGGAGAAAAATTAAATTCGAATGACTTTCGAGAAGGAGTTTCTGTACTCGGGTCAACTGTCTATGTGACTCTGAGCCCATGTCTCCCCTGTTCGGCGATGCTCCTACAGGCAGGTATTTCTCGGTTGATTTACAAGGACAAATATCGAGACAATTCTGGCGTCGAATACCTACAGAAATATGGGATTGAGTGTCGTCAGATGTGACTTTACTTTTAATTCAATCTGAGCTATACTATTCTCTAAATTGAAAGGAATTGTTATGATATTCGGGGGTATGTTATTCATCATTTGGATCGTTTCTTCTTTTATGACCCTGATGATTTTCGCTCTTGACGAACGCATCAAACCGGACAACGTTATCAAGACGATTTTGTTCGCCGCTATTCCTATTGTTAACACCACGTTCGTGTTCCGCACTTTCCTCTCTTGGTTCAAGAATGACTAAATTCTATCTCGCCTCTGATCTACATCTCGAATTCGGTGAACTCCGAATCGAGAATACGGACAACGTTGATTGCCTCATTCTCGCGGGCGATGTTGTCGAGATCAAACAACTGAAGAAAGACGGAACAACCAAGAATCCGTATATCGCCGAGTTCTTCAAACAGATCAATTCTGATTTCAAGCAAGTCATCTGGATTCCCGGTAACCATGAATATTATGGTTGCTATTTCATGCAGAAGTCGATTAACGATGCACGAGCATGGTTGGTGACGAACGGATTGACGAATATCCGTCTATGTGACGCGGAGACTGTTCTCGTTGAAAATACTCCAGTCCATTGCGCCACTCTTTGGACTGATATGAATCGCGGAAATGCCTTGGTCGCGTACCAGATTCAGAATGCGATGAATGACTATCGATGTATCAGAGGCGCGACTCCGACAAGAGCCGGTTCGCGAATCAGCACGAAGGATATCGAGATCATTCACTGGAAACATCTGAAATTTCTCGAAGAAGCTACTGCTGATGGTAAGGAATGTGTAGTTGTTACTCATCACCAACCAACTCCGCTAGCTCTCAATTCGCGTCGCATTTCTGATATCGATTATGCGTATGCGAGCGATCTGAGCGAATTCTTTCTCGATCGTCCCCATATCAAGGTGTGGTGTTCTGGTCATACTCATGCTTCGATGCAGCAAATAGATATCGGCGAGCAGAGGTTCTTGACTAACTGTCGAGGTTATCACGGACACGAGGAAATCTCACGATTCTTCGAGCCGATGTTATTCGAAATCTAAGAGGAGCCCTCCGTGGCTCCTTTTTAACGTCCCTAAATTTTTCCTACCACAAGGAAAACTATGAAACCAGCAACCAAAGAAGACATCAAATACTGCGGAGTTTCTTCTGAGAAGATCAGAAACGCGAAACCGAAGCTAAACGACGAAGCAGTCAAGTATCATCATGACTGGATTTTCGAACGATATAAGATCAAGAAGCGCAAGGAAGCTGGAGACGCTGTTCTGACGACAGATGATGTTCTACTACAATATCGTTTCTGTAATGTGTTTCGCGAGGACGATCGACAGAGCCGGTATCTGATCGATAACATCACAAACAACAAGAGTATGTCGTACGAGAATCGCTTCTACAATACTCTGTTGTTCCGGATGTATAATAAGTGGGAAACTCTACAGAAGATCGGAGCTCCGTTCGATTGGGCAAACGTTGATTCGGCGAAGGTCTTTGATACAATTCTTCTCGAGACCAAGAAAGACCCGAAGTATGTTTGGTTCACTGCCGCGTTCAACACCGGCGGTTTGAAGAGGGCTTCCGGTACAGAGACGATTCTCACGAAACTCCCAGAGAACCACCCAGATCTGATCGGTATTGATTATGACGAGGTTCCTTTGTTCATGATGCTACAGAACTCGAAGTATTACGCGGACACATTCGCGGCACCAAAGCGCGATTGTCTGAATTACGTTGAAGTCAATCCTGAGTACCGAATCATTACTCGCACCGACCAGAATATTCCTCTGCGAATCGTCAAGTTGGTGCAGAAGCTACGAAAAGAGAAGCTCCACGAAAAGGTTTCCTTGTGTGTCGATCAGAAGCAATGCTACGAGACTCTCAAGACTGTAAACGGGTTCGGTCCATTTCTTGCATATCAGATCTTCGTTGATTTGACGTATCTACCAGAATTCAAATTCAGCGACAAGGAATTCACCATTTCCGGTCCAGGGTGTTCTCTTGGTCTTTCGTATCTGTTCGAAGATATGGGCGGTATGACCGACGAAGAAGCGATCTTCTGGGTGCGAGACTATATCGTCGGCGAGTGGAAGCGACTCGGTCTGGATTGTGATGTTGATGGGTTATTCTCGGATAGAGAATCCTGGGATAGGAAATTGAATGTGATGGCGCTAGAAAATATATCATGTGAGTTCTCGAAATATTACAAGGCAAAGAAAGGTATCGGTCGTCCTCGCAACACCGATAAACCTTTCGTAGAAGAATCGACATCCATAGAAAATTTCCTTTGAATCACAATTTTGTGTTCGTTGGAAAACAGGGTAGAATTAAGTCTTGTACTATGGAGAAACTATGACATATCGCGATCGTTTC